>CEPK01181965.1_pt1 | contig 30691 bp, 22 predicted proteins | sample 356231 | NCBI WGS metagenome assembly CEPK01 (sample SAMEA2620259, study PRJEB7988) | marine metagenome | biome: marine biome (ENVO:00000447); feature: deep chlorophyll maximum layer (ENVO:xxxxxxxx); material: "saline water (ENVO:00002010), including plankton (ENVO:xxxxxxxx)" | depth 80 m
TCGGACGGGATATGCGACTACGTGGACGATGACGATGACGGAGATGGTTTGAGCGATGCCAACGAGACGGTCTTTCACAAGACTGATCCTCGAGATAACGACACAGATGACGACGGACTTAGCGATTACGAAGAGGTAATGACATATTCTTCTAATCCTTTGAATCCTGACTCGGATGGAGATGGTCTTGGGGACTATAATGAGGTCTTCATTTATGGCAGTAGCCCTAATTCCCAGGATTCCGACGGGGATGGAATTAGCGATTATGACGAAGTCAAAATCTGGTCTTCCGACCCAATCGTTTTCGATCCTGACAACGACTCAGATTCGTATTACCATTTTGAGGACTGTGATGACGATGACCCGGGTGTAAACCCTAGTATCCAAGAGCTTCTAAATGGAAAAGACGATGACTGCGATGGATTTATTGATGAGGGATTTGATGAGATTGACCAAGATAGTGACGGGCTGTCTGACTGGGAAGAGTACAATCTTTACGGTACAAGCATAAACAGCCCCGATTCTGATAGCGACGGTTTGAGCGATTACCAGGAGATTGTTGAATTTGGCAGTGATCCTTTGTTCGTAGATGTCGATAACGATGGTGATGGAGTATACTGGTTTGACGACTGTGATGACAATAATGTCAACTTGTCCCCTTTGCTGGCCGAAGAGCTTGATACTCTCGACAATGACTGTGATGGATTGGTCGATGAGGACTTCTTCTGGATTGACTCAGATATGGATGGAATTACTGATTACGCCGAGTATTATGATTATTCCACCGACCCAAACAATGGCGATAGTGACGGAGATGGGCTCCCTGATGGGATAGAAGTGAACGAACACAAGTCGGATCCTCTATCTCCTGATCCAGACTCTGATCTTGATGGATGGTACCATTTCCAGGACTGTGATGATGATGATTTCGAGAGGTCACCAGAGAGGCCAGAGGAACTGGATGGAAAGGACAACGACTGTGACGAATTGATTGATGAGGACTTCTATGATTTGGACTCTGATGGAGACGGCCTATCCGACTTCTCTGAATTCCATAACTATAGCACTAGTCCTGATTCAGTAGACTCCGACCAAGATGGGATGGATGACTGGGCAGAGATTGAAGGAGGCGAGACGAATCCCTTGGTTTACGACTACGACAGCGATATGGACGGATTCTATGAATTCCAGGACTGCAACGATCTAGTTGGAAGCATTTTCCCCGGTGCTAAAGAACAGTGGAATCAGGTTGATGACAACTGCGATGGGTTAGTTGATGAGTCGATCGACAGGTTGACCGAGCTTGGTTCGAACAAAGAAAAAACGAGAGGAGTCGTGTTTAGTGAAGATGGTTCAATCCTAGATGGACCTAGGTTTTTCGACACTCAGCCGAACTTCTGGGATTCCGCAAACAGCTCAATCACCATTTCCCTAACCGGTATCCAGATGTCAGATGGAGTTCACCTCTCTTGGTCTATTTCGGGGCTTTCGTTGGCTTCGAAAACTAGTGAAAATGGGAGATCCGTAACAATTCCAACAATAGACTGCAAGAACCCATTGGACGACATCCAGAGACAGATCTGTGGCGAGGGAGATTCGATGCAAAAAGTGAAGGCAGTTATCTCAGAAGAAGGATTTGTCACGGAGATTGAGTGGACTGTTCAGGTTTCAATTTGGGTAGAGCCGGAAGAAGAGTCTGGTTTGATTCCAAATATTTCCGAAGCCACTCTATTTATTGGGGCTCTAGTATTCTTAGTGGGAATTTCCGGAGGAGGAGTCCTAGTTGGATTGAGATATGCCAAGAGTAGAAAATTGCAAGATGCTTTGGAGGCCTACGGAGTAACCCCAGAGAGGCTTTCTGTTAGACCAGAGAGAAGGGGACTGGAATTGCCCTCGGCACCAGACTTCTCTTGGTCAGAAGAACAGAAAAAGTGAGTTTAGAGAGTATTGATTCACAGATTGAGCTAGCTGTCTTCTTCCTCTGATGAGTCCTGTGGACCCCATTCTGCATCTGGTGATCCTCCCGACCACTCTCCGAAAATTGCGATGTCCTCTATTTCTTCGTCCTCTCTCCAAGGTGGCTCTCCGTCTGAGCCGCTAATTATGAGGCAGCCCTCGTCGTCTAGCCTTTTCTTGAGCGTGGCTACGCCTCTCTTAACAGGGAGTAGGTGTCCTATAGGTGAGCCGGAATTGACAAACGGATGAGTCGCTGAGCTAATCAACAACCCTCGAATTGGAGAAATCACATCGTGTTGTACTCCTGGGAGCTCTGGATCGGTGATAGTAGCAACAATCTCACCTTCCTCAACGAAGCTTCCAGCAGGAGCAAGTACGTCCAGGAGGCCACCTTGGTCAGATCGAATCCACACTGATCCCGAAGCCAGCATCCTGAAACGGGGTTTGCTCGGAAATCCCGGTAACATCCTGAGGCTCCGAAGAAGATTGATGATCCCATACATTGCTATCTGGACTGACTCAGGGTCTGCTTCGTCTGAAGCTCCTCCCTCATATGTTATGCAGGCTATATCGTGATCGTTTGCTACCCTCCTGAGTGACCCCCTAGGGCCCTCGCTGTCTAGAATAGTCTCGATACCAAATGAGCGCGCAATTCTGTTGCTACTTGCATGGGCCAGATTAGCCCTAATCTGAGGAATGTTTGTCCTTCCTTTGGCTGCAGTGTGAAGATCTACAATATAGTCGCTGCTTGAGATGATCTTGTCCCAAAGCTTGTTCGCAACACGAGATGTTGTGTTGCTGTCTGACTTTCCAGGAAAGCACCTATTCAAGTCCCTTCCATCGGGGAAGTCCCTGATCATCCTCCTATAACCAGGTAGGTTGACTATAGGGGCAATCCTAATTGTTCCTGCTAGAACGCTAGCATCGATGACCTTTTCCGGGCCCATGAAATTAGGGCCACAAAGGTATGTCAGAGCTAGTGGTCCAACTAGTTCGTCGCCGTGAGTAGCCCCCAGCAGAGTCACTACTGGTCCAGGTCTTGCTCCATGAACAATGCTGATGGGTACGGGCCATGACTCTCCAATCTCTACGTCAAGTAAGTCATACTCAAGATGCCTAATTGTCCCAGGCTTGATTCTCTTCCTCATGAAAACGTGGTTCTTCGAACCATCCTTCCTAGACCATTTTGCAGGGGTCTCACCGACCTCTCCCAATGCTTTCTCAATCTCCTTTCTGCGTCGCATTGGAATTTGATTTGCTATTTTTATTGGAGCAAATCTTCTTCTCTTTCTTCGAGGTGCTGGCTTGTCTTGATGAGCTTCCTTCGCACCTTCAACCGAGGTCTTCTCGTCCTCCGTCACCTTCTGCGCGAGGGATTGGTGAATTAATACAATGCGTAAGAGGTGGGTCGGTAATGTTCAACTCCTTTGGCATGCCTTAGTGGAATATGGGCGACTCGGGGGGGCTATCTGTGCAAGAGCTCCACGCTCCAAGTAGCATTTGTTTTGGATGCGGTCCGGCAAACAAGGAAGGCCTCAATATCAGGTCTTTCAGATCGGAGTCTGGTTTGGAAATGGAGTTCGAACCATCTAAGGAACACCAGGCATTTCCTGGAATGATAAATGGAGGAATAATTGGTACTCTTCTTGACTGCCATGGGAACTGGACAGCAGCGATTGCACTGATGGACAAATCAGGAGATTCCGAGCCCCCTTGCACAGTAACTGCATCTTACAGTATCAAACTTAGAAGGCCTACTCCGTTCGGTCCTACCCTAAGGGTGACTGGGGAGGTAACGAGCATTGGGGACAACAGTGCCAATGTGAAGATGGCTCTGATGGCTGAGGACAAGGTTTGCGCAACTGGAGAGGGAGTTTTCGTGGCTGTCACAGAAGGGCATCCAGCCTTTCACAGATGGAGCTGACTTTGACTCGGTATCCTTTAGAACGGTCGAATACGAGTTCATTCGTGGACGATACTGGCGAGAGCAGCGGTACCAGTCTTGATGACTTCAATTTCGATAGTCGTCTGAAGTTACTTCTAATGGAGAAGTTGGGGATAAAGGATCTATTTCCGCCACAGGCAGAAGCCCTTCCCCATTCACTAGCAGGGAGTAACATTATGCTAGCCATTCCCACTGCCAGCGGAAAGTCTCTTGTTGCTCACATCACTTTGGCACACAGACTGTCTAATGAGATGAAAGGCCTGAAAGGTGTATACATTGTTCCACTAAAGGCACTTGCTTCGGAAAAATTCGATGAATTGAGTGAGGTCTGTTCCAGTGTTGGATTGAATGTAGGACTGGCAATTGGGGATAGGACCAGTGAGAATAGAGGAGTCGATAGTTTTGATGTGCTTGTTTGTACGAGTGAGAAGCTAGACTCGATGCTAAGATCTAACCCTGCATTGATTCAAGATATTGGAATCGTTGTTGCTGACGAGTTTCATTTGATACATGACCACAGCAGAGGGCCGACTCTGGAGATTCTGCTCTCTAGGATTAGGTACAAGAATCCTGAGTCCCAGATCTTGGCCCTTTCCGCAACGGTGGGTAATTCAGAGGAGCTTGCAGAATGGTTGAAGGCGTCGCTGATCAGATCAAACTGGAGGCCAGTTTCCCTATACTCGGGAACAATGACGGGTTTGGACATTAGATATCACTCAGTGGAGAGTCCAGAAGGAGGTTTGGATTTGCCTGAGCAGAGGCGCCTTGAGGGTGGTTCTCAGAAAAATCTCCATGCTGTGATGGATGACACGATTGGAATTGGTAAGCAGATGCTGGTTTTTGTTTCCTCTAGGACTTCCGCTCAGAAAGAAGCAAGAGAGTTGTCAAGGCATATATTGAACAAGGAAAAATCTGGGAATAAAGAAATTACAAAAAAGATGTGGGATTCTTGGAAAAGGGTAGCTGACTCACTATCTTCGGGAGAAAATGGTTCTGCTACAGTGAAATCCCTAGAGAGCTCCATTAGGGGGGGCGTGGGTTTCCATCATGCAGGACTCACTTCTGCACAAAGAAGGACAGTGGAGGGGGCATTTAGGGAGGGTTCACTTCTATGCATAGTGGCCACCCCCACATTGGCTCAAGGTGTGAATCTTCCAGCAAGCAGAGTAGTAGTCAGAGACTCCAAGAGATGGAGCACTGTTGCAGCCAGAAGAATGCCATTGCCGATTATGGAAGTTAGGCAGATGATGGGAAGAGCTGGTAGGCCTGGGTTTGATGAGTTTGGCGAGGCTTTCCTAGTCACGAAAAATATCCAAGAAGAAAATGATTTGGTGGATTTGTACCTAAATGGAGATTTAGAAGACGTTACTTCCAAACTTGCCAACCCCAGTGCTACTCGTGCAGAAGAAGATGGGGCACTCTTGACCCATATTCTTTCCATTGTGGCCACTGCAGGAGTTAATGACAGAGACGCAATTTCTCGTTTCCTATCGAAGACTTTTCTTGCTAGTCAGATGGATAGGGAAAATCTAGAATCTAGAGCTGATGATGTTTTGTGTTGGCTATGCTCTAACGGAATGATACACAGACTGGGGGAGTCGGAAGAAGTCAGGAAACGAATAAAGGACAGGGTTCCTGATTCGAATGTTGAGGAAGATTGGGAGGACGAAATGCCCACCTGGGCAGACTCGGCTACAACAATCCCTGGTCTAGATTTAGTTTCGAAGAAGGAGTCGCTCTCGAGAAGACTCGCACCGAGAAAGGGGCCTGCAATTTTTGGATTTCGAAAGGCCAGTCAATACGAGACCACGGATTCTTACTTACCAGAGCCTTCTGCTATGGCATACTCCCCCACTGCGCTTGGATCTAGAATCTCAAGGCTCTACCTAAACCCAATCTCAGGAAAGATAATTCACGATGGGCTAATGAAGGCAATTGAGATTCTATCAGGGAAAGACGAAGTAGGGCAGTTGTCTCCTCTCAGTCTTCTCCATCTAGCTTCCTGCACTCCCGATTTCTTACCTCTCTGGCCAAGAAAGAGTGACTTAGATGCGATTCAGGAAGTTATGCATGGAAATGAAAGAGAGTTTCTGGCTCAACCGGTAGACTTGGAGGAAGAACGGAGGATCAAGGGGGCTCTGGTGGTTAAATCATGGATGGAAGAGGATTCGCTTGAAACAATAGAGGAGGAATGGGGAGTCCAGCCCGGCGACCTAAGGAGTAGGGTCGAGCTTGTTGAATGGCTGCTCTTTGCGATGAGGAGGATTCTCCTAGAGGATGATGAAATGGATAGGATTGATCGTAATGCTCACAAAACTCTCTTCGAGTCTGTAGATGAGGTTCACCGTAGAGTTAGGTTTGGCTGCAAAGCGGACATCCTGGGTCTAGTTGCAATCAGGGGAGTAGGGCGAGTGAGAGCAAGGGAGATGGCATCTACTCTGGGTTTTTCAAGTGCTTCAGACATCTCTGAAATGACAGAAAGGGACAGAGAAAAGCTTGCAGATCTAAGAGGATGGAGTCCTAAGCTAGTGGAGAATCTCATCGATTCCGCAAGAAGATCACGCTAATCAAATTCTTCAACCAGACGGCATCGGGGCACATGGACGTGAGCCAACAAGTTCCATGGTTCCCAGCCTGGGGTTTGAGTTTCCCCGATCCCATTGAAAACGTGTTCTCTGTAGTTTCGGTGGTTAATGAATGGAGGACCAGTAATAGATGGGTTTTGGTTTCATTCGACTCGATTGCTAGTGAAGTCCATTTGTGGACAGCATGGTATGCCCTACGGAAGAATGAAGATTCGAAGAAGATGATTGCCAATACACCCGATACTGAGTTTCTCAGGATCGTTTCCGGGACCCACCAGATTAACAGAGCTTTCGAACGTGCAGGAGTCTCCGTGGGGGACGAGAAGTGTTGGATGATATATCTTCCCGAAGATGATCTCGGGGAGGGTTTTGGGGAGTTCGTGATCCCTTCTGAGTCCTACAATCAGTCCTCCGAAGAAGCAACCAAGCTAATTGAGCTCCTAGGTGCAACTATGCTTGCCAAGAGGCCAATACCCAGCATTCGTGGCCTAGAGAGAATAGGGTATAACCCATCTATGGAATTGACTGTCCGTGAAATGGAATTAGGGTTTCTGAGTCATATGGCTCTATCAGACCTGAGATGAGCGTTTTTGAGTAGTCATATTCATAGGCGAGGCATTCGAGCAACAATCGGTAAAGATGCCAAAGTTCTACGGATTCGGATCATGCTCTGCTTGTGGAATAGCTTGCACGCCTGGAAACTTCCTAGACCACCAGGGGAAGAGATTCTGTACCTACTGTTGGATTGAGAGGGAGAATCCCGAACATCCTGAATTGAAAGCCATCAGAGAAAAGGTTGAGTCTGCAGTTGAGGAATGGAAATGCGCAAAGTGGTCGAGAGATGAGGGGCCGTTACCTCTTGGACCTAGGCCAGTAAAGAAATGAGGTGCCCCTATGGGAAGAGGTTTTGTTCCCAAAGAGTTTGATCCTACAAAGTGGGAAAACCTGGAGCCGATAGTGAGTGGCCTTCTTGAAAGGGAGCTTAGCTGCTCTAGTTGCCTCGAGGGCCTAATTGCAGATTCATCCGAGCTTGCAGAGCATGTTTCCGAAGCTGGAGCTCTACTTTACATCGCAATGACCTGTGATACAGAGAATGAAGAGAAGAGGGGATCATTCCTAGACTTCGCCGGGAACGTTAGGCCAAAGCTATCTGAATTCTCCGACGCTCTAAACAGAAGAATAGTGGAGCACCCATCAGTAGGAGACCTACCAAGGCGTTACGATTTGATGCTCAGGGGGATGAGAACTGATGTGGAGATCTTTCGCAAAGAAAACATTCCCCTAGGCGTCAGGCAAACCGAGCTTGTCACAGAATCTCAGGCGATCAATGGTGCCATGACAGTTGAATTCGATGGAGAAGAGAGGACTTTCCCGCAGATGAGAAGCTACCTTGAGTCAAACGATAGGCAGCAGCGAGAGGCTGCATGGACTGCAATGGCTCAGAGAAGAATGGAAGACAGCGAAAGGTTGTCGGAGATCTTTGACGAATTAGTCTCGATTAGGCATCAGATGGCAGTAAATTCTGGATTCGATAGCTATACTCATTACATGTTCAAGGCAATGCACAGATTTGATTACACCATTGAAGACTGCCTGGAGTTCCACCAATCTGTTGAGTCTGTTTGCATGCCCTTAGTGGCTCAGATAAATAGAGAAAGATGCGAAGGGCTTGGGATAGGTCAGCTGAAACCCTGGGATGTTAACGAGAAGTCTGGATCTGGTCCCGATGTTCATGGACGAGAACCTCTGAGGCCATTCGAAACTGTTGATGAAATGGTAGAGAAGCTTTCGGAAATGTTTCACGAGATCTCGAAGGACCTAGGAGGAAAGTTTGACAAGCTAGTAGAAATGGACACATTGGACCTCGATACCAGAAAGGGCAAGGCGCCTGGAGGATATCAGTACTATCTCGAGAAGAGCAGGGTTCCTTTCATCTTCATGAACGCTGCTGGACTACAAGGCGATCTTGAGACGATGATACACGAAGCAGGGCACGCCTTCCACTCCCTATATTGCGGCCATCTGGATCTAATCGACGAGAGAGATTACCCTATTGAGTTCGCAGAGGTCGCTTCTATGTCAATGGAGCTTCTGACACAACCATGGTGGGATAAGTTCTACGAATCCGATGAGGCAGACAGGGCTAGAAGAACCCATCTAGAGGGTGTTGTTTTCCTATTACCTTGGATAGCTACGATAGATTCTTTCCAGCATTGGATATATGCAAATCCTGGCCACTCAAGGGAAGAGAGAGAGGAGGTGTGGCTTTCTATCAGGGATAGGTTCGGGTCGGAAATGGACTGGACCGGGCAAACAGACTTCAGGGAGGTTTCTTGGCAACAGCAAGGACATCTTTTCGGAGTGCCGTTCTACTACATCGAGTATGGGATTGCCCAGCTAGGTTCACTTCAACTCTGGAAGACCCAAATGAGTGACCCTCAGAAAGCTCTTGATGACTATGCAAATGCCATGAGTCTTGGGAATACAAGGACGTTGCCAGATCTTTTTTCTGCGGCCGATCTCAATCTTGGTTTTGACGAGGGGCACTTTCTCTCTCTTCTTGGTACTGTAGAAGAAGCTCTTGCCGAGCTTCCAGCTTGAGGATCCTCGGACCCCGAGGCCCACGCTAATCGCGCAGGCCCTCGGATGTCACGGTGAAGACTGCCTCTCCCTCGGGAAGGTTTGGACTGTCGATTAGGCGAGCTATCCTGCGGCCCCCCTTCGACTTCCTTAGGTAAAGGCGGAATGTGCTAGCGTGGCCGACAATGTGACCTCCTACTGCTCTAGTGGGATCCCCCCACATAGCGTCGGGTTTCGATTGAACTTGATTTGTTACAAGCACCAGTGCGTTCTGAACATCGGCGACCTGCTTGAGCTCCTTCATATGGCGATTCAGCTTCTGCTGCCTGGCTGCCAGCATCCCCCTACCGATGTATTCTGCACGGAAGTGACTGGTAAGTGAGTCTACGATTATCAGCTTCACTTCTATGCTCTTTGACATTCTCTTTATCTCGTCCACAAGAAGCATTTGATGGGCTGAGTTGTATGCCCTTGCGACATGAATCCTGTCAAGTGCATCGCTTGGCTCTATTCCCACTGCCTCTGACATCTGTGCTATTCTCTCAGGTCTGAACGTGTCTTCAGTGTCAATGTAGACAACTTCCCCATCAAAGCCGCCCTCCTCTAATTTTAGGATGGTGTTGACAGCCAATTGATGGCCGATTTGTGTCTTTCCACTACCGAACTCACCGAACACCTCGACGATGGCCTGTGTCTCGAATCCACCTCCAAGCAGCTCGTCCAATGAAGAAGCACCCGAGGTTAACTTCTGAACCCTCTTTCTCCTGTCCAAGAGAGCAGCTCCGCTAACAAATCCCCCTATGTTGGCGAGCTTCTTTGCCCCAGCAATAATCTTCGACGACACTGCTTCTCCAAGTTCTGCCTGCTCCGATAGCTCAGGCGGGCTCATCACTGCAATAGCTAGAAGATCTTCGAAGCCCGCCTCTCTGAGCTTTTCAGCCGTGGCTGGGCCTACTCCAGGAAGGTCCTCGATTGTTGGCTCCGGGTCGTCTACGTCAATCACTATCTCTTGCTCTTCGATCTTTTCGCTTGCAGTTTCTTCTGTCATCCTATCACCAATATTCGTCTCGTCAGAATCGGGGGTATATGAACAAACGAAGGACCCCTAAGTACTCAATGAAAGTATTATTCCTGAGTGTTGACTTACAGTCTATCGTTTTTTCACTTTCACTTTTTTTCCTGGTAGCGAGTGGTGGATTTGAACCACCGGTCTCCGGGTTATGAGCCCGACGAGATAACCTGACTACTCCAACTCGCTACCCCTTCGCTGGGGCACCGATTATTTGAAGCGAGCGGGGCCGAAAAATCCAGTCATCGATGGGAACAGTATTGAGATGCCAGCATTCCGGTAGCATTTGAGCCCACCATGGATGGTCATTTGCTAATTCGGAATGCCTCACTAGTATTGGCTAATCGTATCGTCGAGGGGGACTTGCGGGTTTCTAATGGCTCGATAGAGAAAATTGCTGAAGGAGGTGGTTTGGAGCCTAATATTGGTGAGCTACTGATTGATGCGACAGGTTTGCATTTACTTCCCGGAGCCATAGACCCGCATGTCCATTTCAGAGAGCCTGGACATCCGGAGAAAGAAGATCTTGAGAGCGGAAGTAGGGCTGCAGCCGCCGGCGGAGTAACTGCATTTCTTGATATGCCAAACAATATCCCCAATGCCACTAATAGGAAGGCACTGGAAGAAAAAATCTCTCTAGCAGGGAAAAAGGCAGTATCTCACCATGGTTTCTTCATTGGGGCGACCAAAGACAACATCAGTGATTTACAAAGCGTGCAGGGTATGGATGGTGTTTGTGGAATCAAGATTTTCATGGGGAGCAGTACAGGGGACCTGCTGGTCCACGAACAAAATGATCTTGAGCAGATCTTTGCCAACACAGGAGGAATAATAGCTACCCATGCAGAGGATGAGGATCGTCTCCAGCAAAGGATCTCTGACTTTCGACATCGGACTGATATCGCATCCCATGCGGAGTGCAGAGACGTTGAGTCTGCTTTCTTAGCTACTAAGAGAGCTGCAGCTCTGGCTAAGGATCACGATCATCGCCTCCATATCGTGCATCTAACTAGTGGAAAAGAAGCAGACTGGTTGAAGAAAAACAAGGGCGAACTCATCACTACTGAAGTTTGTACACAGCATCTCACTTTCGATCAGGATGACGTAGAAAAACTAGGTGAGCGTGTTCTAATGAATCCACCTATTCGCTACACAGAAGATAGAGATGCCCTGTGGAAGGGGCTAAAGGACGGAACCATCGATTGCGTAGTGACAGATCATGCGCCCCACACCTTGGAGTCTAAGTCTGTGGGATATCCTAAAGCTCCGGCAGGGATGCCTGGAGTTGAGACCTCTCTTCCTCTAATGCTGACTCACGCAATGGACGGTAAATGCAGTGTCTCTGAGGTAGCAAACTGGATGTGTTCAGGTCCTGCGAGAGTCTACGGCATGAAGAATAAGGGTTCTCTAGAAGAGGGATTTGATGGTGATTTGACCATAGTTGATTTAGACACACGAAGAACAATCACTGATGCAGATACTTGGACAAAGGTTGGGTGGACACCTTATGCAGGAATGGAGCTAACTGGATGGCCCATTTACACAATCATCGATGGGACAGTAGTTCACCAGAGAGAAATCGGTGGATCCCTGAGAGGTAGTTCCGTAGCAGCGGCAGGTTCAGTGGGAAGAGCGTTGCAATTCCGTAGGTAAATCTAGCCTTCACTTTGGGGTTTAGATTCGGTTGAGCTCCCTTCCGATCCCTCTTCCTCTGTGGATTCTCCATCAGCAGTTCCTTCAACTGCGACGGTTTCTCCGTAATCGTACACTTGTGGTTCGTTACCAGGCAGCTCGAGCTCCACCACCAGTTGTAGGTCTTCTGTCCTGTGCACTGTAGCCCCTCCGGATGAGAACGCGTAAACATAGTCCCCCATGAAGATCGACCTTCGGATGCTTGTGGAGCCGGACCACCAGCTAGAGAAGCCATCCTCGTTGTAGAATCCCGAATGCTCCACTTCCCCGTGGGTGCTGAGAGTTCCGTTGTCTACGTCTACGTCGATCATCTTTAGCATCGAGACGTACTGGTATCCTGAGTATGAGTATACTCTGCCATCTACCTCAATCTGGTCAAACACATATCTATGAGTCGAAAGTGGGACTGCGAGAAGAGAGTCCGGGGCCCAGAAGGTGAATGCTTTGTGCTCATAGGTTGCCTCGGAGTATGACCATGACCATCCACAGGTCCTGATGTCCATGCAGCTCTCATCGGTGTAGGCGGGAGAAAGAGGAATTGTGTCGGCTAGCCTAGGGCTGCTAGTGTTGCTGACGTCGAAAAGAGACACCTGCGTAGTTGACCAGTCTAGGCCCAATCCGTCCTCTCCTCCGGCGATACCTATGGTTAGGAGGTTGTTCTCATCTACTGGATGGATGTAAGTGGACACTCCTGGCACGTGAAGCTCCCCTAGAATCACAGGATCGTAGGGGTCTGAAAGATCCAGAACCCAAAGAGGGTCTATGTTCATGAAGGTCACGAGATAACCCCTGTCACCCACGAACCTAGCGCTCCAAATCGTCTCCCCCTCGGCAATTCCGCCAATGAATCCGGTCCTGGAAAGTATTCCCTCCCCATCATCCATCAGGATGGTGACTTGATTTGTCGGCCCATTCCAAACTTGTTCCCCATCCTCGTCGGTTTCTGATACTCTCCACCACATCCCCCAGTTGTCAAGCGTGGAGGCTACCCTAATCGCACCATCGTGCTCACTGATTGAAAACTGGTCATTGACGGTTCCCTCGACTCTTCCTGATGCGGAGTAGGTGGTGTGATTGGCATCGCTGATGTCAAATGAGTGGATGTTAGTGGCATCCTCCCACTCCGAGTTCCTCCAGAACCACCACCAATCGTTGGCTGGCTCGGCTAGGACAAGGGTGTCCTTGGAGGAGTAGACGTGCGCCCAGGAGGATGTGATGTGATCGACCTCTAGAGAAACTTCATCGCTGAGCATTTGGATTGTCATTATGGTGGTGAATCCCCTTCCAGCGCTGTCTGAGCTGGCTGAGAACTCAGTGCACTTCTCATAGGTTAGCGGGTGGCGGTAGATTCCATCCTCAGAAGCCTCGTAGATATGCGGTACGAAATCCTCCAGAGTAAGATTTGAGATAACCTGCTCATTTTGGACAATGGTCTTGTTCATGGATTCGTTCCAGATTACCATCCTCTTGTCCATGTCATCCTCAGACCAGTAACCGTCGGGAAGGTCTACCCAGTTCCTGATTCCGTCAAAATAAGTCCACAGGTGAGTCACAGACCTTACTGTTCCGTCTACCAATCTTGCAGTGTGGTAGTTCCCCTCAATATAGAGTTCCTTCTCTACTGTGGGGGACGATCTATCTGATACGTCAACTACAGTATACTTGACCAAGTTCTGTACCCTGGTATATGTGTAGGAGTAATCCTCAGCAGCACCATTTTCGTAGTTCACTGTAACCTCTTCTGACATTAAACTCCTGAGCTCGCTATCTGTAGGAAGTGACCAGTAGTAGATCGAAGAGGCGATGACTAATCTGTCTCCATCAATCATCATCTGAGTTGGATTGCCCTCTATGGTCAGATTTGACTCAAGAGTCAGATTGCCAAACTCAGGAACTCCCATGATCAGAAGAAGTTGTCCGTTTAGCATGTATATGTGGTAACCGTCCGTCTTTAGGAAGTCGGCCTCATCCACTCCGGACTCCTGGTTGTTTGTCCCCGAGAAATCCCCCTCTCTGGATGAGTCGGAGGTTCCCAGAGCTGAGGGATTACCCTGTGTTGATCCTTGGCCATCCGATTCAGCAACAGCTGCATCGTCGATGAATGCCATATCCTCAGCCATAAACATCCATGGATCTGAAATCCAGTGCCAGTAGCTCTGCTGGTCCAAGTTTACGATCATTTCATCGTAAACTGCCTGCTTCAGGTCCTCAAGAAGTGTTTCACAAGCGTCGTAGCTCTGCAGGACTGGGGAAGAGCGAGTCCTCTCCGGTAGTTCCAGTTGAGGATAGTCGCCATCCAAGGCATCAATCGTTTGCTCTATGGCTTCGGAAACGTCTTCCAATGCCCCAAGGCAACCCGAATTTAGAACGAGGAATATCATCATTAACGAGGTAAGATTTACTTTCTCCATTAGCTATATCCTCCATTACAGCTCTTTTGAATCTATAGTTAGCCTTCAGAAAACGACACAAGTTGGCCGGGTCGTGGGAATGTCTGGGTATTCCGGACTCACACTGTTCGGAGCTGGCTCTTCCGATTCCTCCACTTCTTCGCTCGTCGTTTCAACACCACCAGTGTGATCACTGGTGACGAGGCTTCTAGTGCCTGCTAAGAAAATCAAAGCAGCAACCTGTATGTCCAGTGTTTGGTCCATGGAAGATATACATCTCCATCTACGATTTAAAGAAATTGGCGGCATGCTTAGCTATGCTTCAGGGGGATTGAGATGGTTAATTGGTGCGAACACCGGGAGTTGAACCCGGGTTAGCAGGTTGGGAACCTGCTGTCATAACCACTAGACCATGTCCGCTGTGTCGAGCGAACTGGTTTTGGTAATTGAGCAGCTCGGTGGAATTGGTAGAGTCTTTCCCCTAGACAAATCTTCTCAGAGACTCCATGGCCAAATCGGCCTCCTCCAATAGTTCTAGGCATTTTTCGATGTTTCCTCTATCGAGCTCAACCTCAGACTTTGACAGAGACCCATCCGCTGATTTTCTCTGTGGATTTCCAGGGGGGACTCCTGCGGAATCAAGCCTTTTCCGTAGATTCTTCCAATCGTCGCTCAAGAATTCGAGCATCTTCCTTGCCTCTAGTCCCTTTGAGGCGAAGGAATCTAGATCCCTAGTCAGATCATTGATCGATTCTTGTGCTTGCTCCCATTGGCCATTAGAGGCTAGGGACTCAACTTTCTCTAGCCTCTCCATCCATGCCGACCTAGTCTGCCCAGATGGAATTGACTCTTCGATGCTCTTTCTCTGCCTTAGTGCCCTCTGAACGCTGGACTTTGCCTCTTTCTCATTTCGAATGGATCTCGTGACTCCCTCGGCCAGCCCTATGGCTAGAGATGCATTGCCAGAATCAATGGCCTCCCTAGCTTCATCTAATCTCTTCAGATTCTCTTCAGATATGCTAACTTCGGAGGACGAAATAGCACTATTAGCCTCCATTACCGATCTGTTTGCTCTAGACATTAGGTCTTCTACATCGCCCATCTGTGAAGGAATTTCAGAGACTATTGAAATTGCATACTCGGGGTCCTCTTCCTCCATTGCTTTCCTAGCTGATTCTAGAGAAGAGCGAAGTCCTCCAACTAAGTGCCCCTCTTCGCTTCCCAATGCCTCTTCTGCCTCTGATATCGCCTTTGTCGCTGACTCCCAGTGAGTGACAATCTTTTCGGCCATGGTTTTTGCCTCTCTGAATTTATTCTCTGCTGATCTGAGAGAGCCGTTTTCCATCTCTTCCGAAGCATCTTCGAAGATTCTCCTGGCCCCTCCCTTCGATCCAGTAATCCCTTCAGATCTGACTAATGTGGACTCTGAGCTATCTCTAATGTCGACTAAATCCTTCAAGAAAGACATTGTCCTCTGAATCTCATTCTCTGCTTCTGAAATAAGATGGAGTCCTCTTTCCGGGTCCTTCATCCCATCCTCTCTAGCCTTCTTAAGGAGGGAAATTGGCTGCTGCATAGGGCCACTCTCAGAATTGATATCAAGTAATCTCCTCTCTACATTCTTTAGCCTGATCAGGAAATCCCTCCTGTCTCCCTCCAAACCGTCCTTCAATAGAAGAAGTGGTGCTGAGGAGAATATTGCTGGCACTGCAATTACGAGCCATGATGTGGGGTTTGAGTTAGTCAAAATGATAGGAATCGCTAACCCGAATCCTACAATCGTACTGAGTGCCCTCCATCTTTTTGAGTTTACATCGAAAGAGAGTAGGTGAATAGAAAACAACAACAGCACAAGAGATAGCGCTACCAAAGAGAACAGTGCGCTGGAATTTCCCTCACTTTGCCTATAGGTCTCTGCAAATGCTAGCATGGGTGGCCAGGCAATGCACAAAGCAGTGGAAACCCTAGTCCTCTCAGTAGGGCCAAACTCGACAAGATCAGGAGTCAGAAGAGCAGAAGAAAAAATTACCACTACTGGGAAAAGTCCCAACAGTGGATCAGAGCCACTTCCAAGGTAGTGGAAAAGCCACAGAGCACCTAGAATCACTAGAGTCATTTGGCATACTATTGAAATCGTGTGAACCCTGCTTCTATGCGTGGAAATTACTCGATCGGGGTAGTCGGGTAGCATCGCCATGGTCTGCTAAGACTGAGTGGGGGGTCAATAGGTGTGCGGTATTCTGTCTAGTGAACCTAGTCATTGTGACTTCTGAGTCTCTGGGCCATAATTGCAATGATGACAATTCCCAAGACGAATATTGCAAAAAAGGGACTACTATGCGATTTTTCCGATTGTTCCTCAGAGTTGAGTTGTATAGGGATCGTCCCATTGGCCTCATCAGATACGCTATCCCACTCAAGAACGATGTTTTCCAAGGTTGTATTCGAAGCCTCGAACTCCATCTCAATCAGAATCTCGGCTGGTCCCGATTCGAATGTGGCACCAAATGGCTGCTCGGACCATCTCCCACAAATCTCAGTAATGCATAGTCGTGCATGGACTAATCCGGATCCAGCATTCTGAACCACTACAGAAACCTTAGTCATCGACCCATCATCAGAATCATCAGAGAGATTGGCCTGAATAATGTCGATTTGGGGTGCTCTATTGGGATTTACCATCAATTGAATCTCTATTTCACCTGAGTTTCCCTTCGAGTCAGTTGCTTTGATTCGTATTTCATGAAAACCCTGTGACAATTCAGGGAGTGTCATTTTCTCTGTCGAAGACCATCCAGATTCAGAGGATAGTTCGTCATCATCGACCCAGACCCACCAAATGACCTCGGAAATATTGTCTAGATCATCGAAAGAATGGGATAGATCCAGAGTCAACTCGTCACCCTCATGGGCATCGCCATCAATTTCGATCTCTGCCTCTCCTATGAGAATCCTCGGAATTATCGTAGGCGAATTTGCATCAAGGACTCTTACGATCCAATCCTGGGAAACTGAGTTCCCTGAATCGTCTGATACGATTAGCTCGACATAGATCTCAGTTGGTTTCCTTTCCTTGTGCCTCTCACTCAAACCTAAATGGGCGCCATTTACGGTGCTTCCCTGATTTGCGGTGAACTGGAAAGTATGCTGCATTGATCCGAGCTGCCTCCATCCTTCAGAGATGTTAGTCAACATCTCAAGAAAAACTGTGAGGTTGGATTCGTCGGAGGCATTAATCTGGAAAACCAAGTCGGTTCCCGCTTGGACCTCTATGACTTTTTGCTGCGGGTCTATATCAATCGGGTCTGCCCCTGATATCGAAATGTTTCCAAACCATTCTGGTGGAATCCCATCCACCTGCAGGTCCTCACCTCTGCTAGAGTTTGCCCCATGGTAGTCGGTGCAGGTTGCTACAACATTGAGTATTTCTCCGTGTGAGAAACCCAAATCAGAAGGAACTAGGTCGAACCATGGATTTTGGATAGTTGAGAGAACTTGTCCATCCCTACTAATAGTCCACTGAATAGTTGGGGAGTCTAGGATGCTGTCAGTGCATGAAGCTGAGAATGATGAAGAGAGGTCCAAAGAGGCAGTGGATGATGATGGGAATCTAGAGGTGGTGATCCCTGGGGGTTCGTTCTCTCCGATCGTTATCCTGATGTCATAAGCAACTGGGGCATCAGACCTGTTGACTGTGAATGCTCCTGGGTCTCCCTCGATGATCTCGGACATGGGGCTGAATCTGAACTCCCAGCCAACGGGCAGGTTCACGGTCAGGGGTACCTCCTCGATCATGGCTCCAACTCTAGGGAGATCGATCAGCCTCATTATTCGTCCATCTGAGAATCCAGTCAGATTTGCTGACTCAGACCACCCCCAGAATCCCCCAGTTCTGTTAACAGGACCTATTCCCGGAGTGTGAACTACAACATGGTTCTCCCCTGGGGAGCTCATCGAATTATAGTCAAAAATGCAGCACCCCCCTAATTCAGAGTCTGTCCAATTTCTGGCTGATCTTACCAATTCTGCAAAAGCTTCGTCTTCCTGGTTGTCAATCCACCCATCAGAATCTCCCAGAGATGAGTCTATCTGGACGAGAAGTCCAAGAGACCTGTTTTCCAGCAATTCTGTCCCATAGCTCTCTGAGACCGATACATTGGCGAACCACGTTGCACTTATGATCGAGCTATGCGAAATTGGACCTGTGAAATTCAAGAAGGATTCTCCTGAAATTGGGATGGCGGAATCCGAATCTGAAAGAAATGGTTGTGACGAGTCGCCTTCAAGATCTTCAATTGATTGCGGGACTGAATAATAGGAAAAAAGGAAGGATACAACAATAATTTCCAATAGTCTTTTTTTCCTAAGTTTTGGCATCATGTCTTCACCTATTTCAGGGATCCAATCATTATCTTTGAACCCGAGAAGTCAATACCCATGGGCAAAACTCGATTCTCGTGTCCTAGTTCTTCAGACATTCTGCCTCTGAGGCCTGAGTCACCGAATACAAGAAAAAATCCCCCAGATCCTGCTCCCAACAGCTTCGCTCCTTTCGCCCCGATTTGCATGATCCTTTCGTAGAGGCTGTCTATTGAGGGGTTGGAAACTCTTGCAGATGTCCCTCTCTTCGACATCCATGCATCATTTAGCATGGAACCGAGTGATTCCAGGTCCCCCGACTCCAAAAACACGGCAGCAGAATCAGCTTGTTTCCTAATCTCGCGCAGCCTTGAGATCGCTTCTTCTTTTGTGAAACCCTCGGAGAGTGCTTCGCTGGCACTCCTGGTCATTCCGGTAAATACAAGAGAAAACTTCGTTGAAATTTCATCAATTATTCCTTCATTGAGGCTTATTGGGTCAACAACCACTCCTTTGTCCTCGAAAGTAATTGAGTTGATTCCTCCAAATGAAGCAGCATACTGATCTTGTCTACCTATCGGTGCTCCAAGAACATCTATCTCTATTCGGCAAGCCTCTTCTGCTAACTGGTTCTTCGTAGGTCTTCTTCCTTCGAAAGCGTGCATAGCATTGAGCAATCCAACGGTTACAGAAGAAGAGGAGCCCAATCCTGTTCCCCGTCCTGGGATATCTGCAATTGTAGTAATCTCAACTCCTGATTCTATCCCTGTCATTCGCATGGCTTCTCTAACCAAGTCGTGACCAATCTCGTTGACGCTACCCACATTCTCTGTAGAAGAGTAAGACACCCTTATGCTGTCGTCGAATCTCCTGTTCATGGCAACGTAGACGTACTTGTCTATGGCAACTGAAACAACACGACCACCTGTTGGCTCGTTCATTGAGAAGCTGTCAATGTCCGTACCTCCGCCGCAGAACGACACCCTCAAGGGGGTTCGGCTGATTATCACAGCCACTCGGGGACATAGTGTCACTCATCAAGACGCCGGTGAGGTGAAACAGGACATTTATCGGATGGCAAGACATATCAAAGGGTCGCTTCCGCGAGGAGAAAGAGGGCCATGGGCGATCTAGTAACTATGGATGATCTAACGAACGAGGATATTGTATCTGTTCTCGATGCTGCAGAGCGCCTGGTTCCAGTGGCCAAGGGAGAGGTTCACCTTCCTCTTCTACAGGGAAAGGTGCTTGCAAACATGTTCTTCGAGAATTCCACAAGGACGAGGATGTCATTTGAAACAGCAATGAAGAGGCTGGGAGGATCTGTTCTGAACTTCAGCTCCGTAGGAACGTCTGTTTCCAAAGGAGAGACCTTGTACGACACTATGCAGATGATAGACGGCTATGCGGATGTAGCTGCAATCAGGCATCCCAGACAGGGGGCAGCCCAGTACAGCGCTGATTCAGTAGAGATTCCAATTCTGAACGCAGGTGATGGAGCGGGAAATCATCCAACACAAACTATGCTGGATCTGTTCACAATTAGGGAGTCGCATGGATCCCTTGAAGGGCTCAATGTCGTTCTAGTGGGAGACCTCAGGTACGGGAGAACTGTGCATAGCCTGTCTCACGCACTCGTAAGATTTGGAGCTAGGCTGACGCTTGTCTCTCCCACGGCCCTAAGGATGCCAGATGAGATCGTCTCGGATCTCAGATCCCTCGGCACCGAGATAAATGAAACTGAATCGTTGCAGGAGCAAATCTCCGAAGCGGATGTGATCTACATGACTAGGATTCAGAAGGAAAGGTTCCCAGATGAAGACGAGTACTCCAAGGTTGCAGGAATTTTCAAACTGCAGTCGACTGACCTTAGCGGGTCTAAGAAGGGCATGATTGTGATGCACCCACTTCCGCGAGTAGACGAGATTGACCCGGGAGTGGATTCCAGCATCCATGCAAAGTACTTTGATCAAGCATTCAATGGAGTACCAACCAGAATGGCTTTGCTATGCAGGAGCTTGGGAATTGAAGTCCCCAAGAAGGTGAGCTGATGTCAGAAATGCGTAGGGTAACGGCCATTAGAAACGGCACGGTAGTTGATCACATTCCGTCGGGACGAGCTATGCAGGTAATCAGAGTCCTGAGGATTGACGTAGAGAGGGCCACTCCCGTCTCACTAGTTATGAACGTGCCCAGCGACAAGCTAGGGAGGAAGGACGTTCTGAAGATCGAGGATAGGGAATTGAATCATGAGGAGCTCGATAGGCTGGCTCTTATCGCTCCGGCAGCAAGTATTGCAATTATCAGGAACCACGCAGTGGCTGAGAAGATGAAGGTAGAGTTGGCAGATGACCTAGTCAACATTGCGAGGTGCTCGTTCTCCAACTGCATAACTAAGAATGACAGAGAGCCACTCCCCCAGAGAATGAAGGTAGTCGGACGAGATCCGCTTCAGGTTCGCTGCTACTACTGCGGAAAAGGGCAGGACATAGACGAGCTGATCGAGAATATACTGTAGAATAGCAGTTATTTATCAAGTTGATTCCGAGATCCAAGACCTCATTGTGCATGACTGGCAAACTTCTCTGCTTGTTATCTCACCGCACTCCGAACAGTGGTTCACCTCCTGCTTTGAATCTGGGTTTGCCTCTTTGTGGAGCTCCCTAATTTGGTCCAAGGAATGGAGCAGGCCATGCCGAGCTCCGGGAGTCTGTAGCTCTAGGTTTGCTACTACCGATCTACTCTGCTGCCTCATTGCCCCTCTGGCATGAGGGCACTCACCGTGGTGAATAGGGAGGTCTGCATGAATTGCATGAGCATGGATCTCCTGCTCTGGAATCCAACGCAAGGGGACAATCCTTGGTACTATTCCGTCAATAGGAGTCTTTGTGTGTGGTGCGAGCCTTACAGATCTCTCTATCTCTCCCTTCTGGAGGTTCATCAGAACGGACTGAGCCATGTCATCTAGGTTATGGCCGAGTGCCATGACATCTGCATCCAAAGCCTCTGCCATCGAGTTCAGGCTCTGTCTACGGAAAACTCCGCAGTATGAGCAGGGCATGAGTCCGTTAGCCTCAGAGTGCTTCTTTCCGATTGTGGGCATCAACTGCACCACCTCATCCATCCTACCGAAACCCATCTCCTCGTAGCTCATTGTCTCGAACCTAACATCGAGAGTCTCAGCTAGTTGCCTAGCGAACTCCATTGAGGGTGCTCGATATCCGTCAATTCCCTCATCGACGCAACCAGCAACTAGCTCCACATCTCTCCTTCTACCGATGATGTCAGACATCATTGACAAGAGGACTGCAGAGTCCTTGCCCCCAGATACTGCCACAAGCACCCTGAACGGTTTACCATCATCTCTTGTGGCATCCTTTGGCAAGTCAAGTTGAATCCTTAGCTCCTTGGAGGTTCTCTTGCGAATCGATGATGCCAGATGCTTGCCACAAAGGTGCTGCCCACTGTATGCTTGGTGCACAAGAGCTTCGGAGCGGCACCTGCTACAGCTCTGGACCTCTATGCTGCCTCCCATGTGAAGGCGCAATAATGTATAGGCTTGAACCCATCCTCCGGTGAATTGATGCCCGATATCCCCTCGCGACTTTCATGGAAGACGCTGGAATTCTCCCAAATAGGTCAGATGTCGGGGATGGTGTTTTCTCCCCCTGGGCGGATAGGATCTCTCTCGTAGCTCTAATCGTTGCAGGTGTAGCTTTGGCGCCTGACATTTCTTCGGCCATCGAACCTGTGGTTGGAGAATGGTCCATGGCTTCAACAGCGTGTGGGTTGGTTGTAATCGTCCCACTGATATCTACATGGATAGGAAAGCTGTACGTCAGGGTTAGGGCTTGATCAAGAGCGCATCCTGGATATCCCAGACTCGATATAACCCGAGACTGTCTGCCAGGGGATTAAGAACCTCAAACCCGCTACTGCAATAATGAAAAGTCCTGCAGAAATAACCTTTCCATAAGTCATCTGTAGCTCTAGTGACTCCTTTACCTGCCCTGTCCACTGGGTTCCCTCCAAAACGCCAACAATTGTGATCATCAAATCGTCGAATGCCAAGGCCAATGCAGTAGTGATTGAAACGAGCAAGACCACTACTGATAGCTGAACTATGTGTGAATTGACGACATTGTTGAATTGCCTAACGTATTCTGGATCCCTCTTGCACTCCTCTGGCAAGGAAACGGCATACTCCATGTGACTGATTGCTGCTGACCCAGTTTCCAAGTATAGCAAGAGCAGGACTGATACCCCAAGCAGTGAGCTTGCTAGAGGGGAGACCAGTCCACCGTACATCGTTCCCTCGCCAATCTGAGTTGGAAGTGCCCTTAGCCCTACGTCTACCTCGGAGACAATTGGCTCGAAGGTGAGAATAGCATGGAATCCTATCAAAATAATGTAGTAACCTACAGACCAGGTAATCGCCCTCTTAGAGAGGCCCCAAATTCCCACTAGACCCGAAAGAATAGGCGCGAATACAATGCCTAAGAAAACCAACTCCAATGCTAATCCCATTGGAGAGAAGAGTTCGCCGATATGGTTCATTGAGTCGTTGGAATTCCATGGAAAATGAGGGCCATAAGAGAAAGTAGCGAAGATCCAGGAGAATAGGAATGGTAGAATTACCCATGCACCCAATATTGCAGCTGCAACTTGCTTGATTCTGCCCTGAAGCTCCAGTGTGGAAGCCCAATATCTGTCTATGGCTATTGTAGCGAAGGCACAAATCAGAATTGGCCCTATTAGGGAATAGTCCCCAGTCTGGTTTACGCCTAGAAGAAAATCCGGAATCAAAAGCCCTTCTCTGCCTTCTAGCCACATAAGCCCCCTTGTGTGCTCGTATGATGGACACCAACTGTCTGGGCTGTGATCCAGAACGAACTGATCGCTGCATGCCCCATAAATCTCGCTCATCTTCTTGAGCAGCATGAGAAGAGAAAATGTAGATGTCAGTTGCAGGGCCAGTATCTGCCACTTTCTCCTAAGCGCTGGGATATGCAAAGTCTCAGTCTTCTCCTCCTGCTTCTTACCAAGTTCCATATTCATCACGCTCTGGATTGCATTAATGCCTGAGAAAGCTCAACCTCAGGCATCCAATCAATTACCTTGGCCCCATAACCGGAGACTGCTGTGAGCCTGTTCTGCCTCTCGAGCTTTAGTACCTCGTAAGCCATCCTTGGGATTCTGCTAACAAGCCTCTCCAGATCGACGCTGCTAGGGGAGAGAACAATCACCTCGTGACCATTTCCTGAGAGGTTTCTGATTGCTGGAAGGGTTGTGCCATCTCCTTCTAGGCTGCTAATGATGAAGACGGGTGAACCCCTACTGATTCTAGGAGCTAAGGAATTTGTTACCGCCTGAAGTGGCATTGAACCAGATGGAGTGACTGATGCGAGGCGGCTCAGAACCTTGTACTGCTGCTTATCTCCCGAATCGGCTGGGAGGAATTCCATCCTACTCCCATAGGTTACCATGGCCACGGAGTCCTTCCTCTTCAGGAAGTGGCTCGCTATTGATGCGGCAGCGGATGCCCCCATTTCCAGAGGATTCTTCAGGACGGTTCCTATTCTGCTGACCTCCCTAGTGTCTAATATGACAAAAATGTCAGTTACTGCATCCCTTGTCTTCTGGTTTACCATCATGTCCCCCGTCCTAGCAAAGGCCTTCCAGTTGATCGATCTCAGTGAATCTGTGGAGAGGTATTCCCTTAGCGAGTAGAACTCCATTCCTGGGCCGGGCGTTCTGAGTGTCGTGGCTCCGGTGTACATCTTTGGAACATCGGCCCTCAGCATTGCATCTTCTACGTCCCTAACTTGTGGGAACACAGTGATGTCACAAAGGTCCTCAATTCTAGACTCATTAACAAACAAGCCGAAAGCGTTTCTGTACCTTACAGAGATTGGCCCAATTGAGTAATGTCCTCTGAGAGGGCATCGTAACATGTAATCCATCTTTGTTGACTGCCCCGGACCCAGGTTAAGCCGGATTTGGTTTAGCCCCCTTCTAATCTTCATCTCATGAGGTACGTTGTCGAATATCTCTAGCTGTTGTGTCCTCCTGTACGACCTATTTGTGATCGTTAGTGAGACCTCGATTAGATCGCCCTTGTACACATTTGAGTGTGGGACAAATCTGGTAATCTCCAAATCAGTCTGTCCTAGGATCCATCCGTTGATCGAGATGAATGCAATGAAGGTTAGTCCGATTATCATCATCTGAAAGTTGGAAATCATCATTCCTACTAGGATCAGGCTGATCCCTCCTGCAAGCATTATTGCTGCCTTTCTAGTCCACATTTCTTGATGCCCCCCCTGTCTCTCCCCATTGTTTGATTCTCTGAACAATTCCTACTAGCTCATCTGCAGAGTATTTCCTCTCCTCGAAGATGAATCTTACAAGAACTGGATCCTGAATCATTGCTTGTAACTCTGATGCGGGCATGGAATCGAACTCCTCTCTTGAGAATGCGTTGATGTTCCTAACCCTAGTAAGGAGGACTTGTCTAATCTTCTCCGGCTTCTGATAATACTTGTATCTCTCAGCGTCTCCGAACCCGTAGTATACCACACGAAAAACGTGTCTCCAATCTTCAGGGTCCTCCTTCCGAATCAGTACCGCCTCCAGCATTATGAATAGAATCAGGAATAGCATCAGCATAGCCATCCAGTCATTGGTGAAATAGATCAGAATGTAGTATAGCAGGTTGTAGGTATCACCGAAAACTGTAGGTTGCTGATGACGACTCTCATCGAAGATAACTAATGCATTCTCTCCTGGCGAGGTTCCATTGTTATCAAGAATCAGAGATTCTGCTACTACATCCAAGATCCACTTCCTATTGTCGTTTTCTGGGACCAAACCCAGGTAGCTTGACTCGAAATCGGGGTCGTATAGTGAGTTGATGAGCACCGATCCATCCGAGATGAAGTGTACCCTTCCTGATGTCGATTCTTGGCATAGAATCTTCTCACAGTACCTCACGTAGACGGGGAATGGGCCTTGCTCGTCCCCTGAGATTCCGAAGGCGGCATAACCCCCCACAGTGTAGTTTCCATCGTCATTGTTGTCCAACCAAGAGTCCTGGGTTGTCTTGGCGATAACGTATCTGTGCTCTGCAGGATTGTAAGATGTGTCCTTTTCGAAGGCAGAAGGTGTGTTTGTTAGGATGCTGTAGTCGTGAGACCAGTCCCACCTCGGTTGGTTGGTTGATTGGTCGGTTCCCAAGAACCTGTGGGCACAAAGCCCAGATGCTGTTTTTGTAATGAATGGGGCTCCTACGGTTGGATTTTCCGGATCTCCGTCTAAGACGTCTACTACTCCATCCTCATCAGCATCTCTTAGGCAAGGGTTGACGCTGCTCTGCATGCCCTGTGACGAAGTGAAGTTGAATGCCGATGTTGTGTTAACCCAAACGAAATCGGAACCCAGATCATCGTCATAGCTGTAATCGGTGTATAACCTATGGTTAGTGAAGTCCAGACCGAACTCCGCAGCCAGATCACTGGAGTATCCAAAGTCATCCATCAGGATGACTGTCCCTCCCCTCTTAACGAATCCGCGGATTGATTCGATCTCTGATGATGTGTACCCATCACCCTCCGCAAACTGAACAAGGTTTCCGTCGCCGGTGAATCTGGGGAGTGAGATAGTGTCCCTCTCAACGCCTGAAATTACGAAAATGGTCTCTTCCGGGTGATCAAGATCAGCTAGAAGCAAGGGGCTAGATACAAGAGCGGTGGTTTCTACTCCCATCTCGTTCAATTCCTGTCTGAATGATCCAAGATCGTTCCACTCGTCTCCATATGCTGATTGCTGAGTCTGTCCCGGAACGACGTAAGTTATCGCAATGGAGAGGCACAGTAATACGAGTAGAGACCAGAAAGACGCTTGAAGAGCGATTCGCCTGTTCCTACGAGATTTTGCGAATCTTGAAACCCGATTCCAATCTATCACGTGTTGACCCTCCCAACTACTAATTGCGATGAGCCATAACTTCGTTTTATGACCGTTATGTGACTATGAACCAGCTTTGCATCGACTAGCTAGAGAGTTCGATTACTGATCCAATGGTAGCAACTTCTTCTACTGGAATGGCTAGTAGGCCATCAGTAGTTGGCCAAGGTAGTTCGTTGGGGTCCAATCCCGACTCAGTGACCACCAATATAGCCACAATGTCCCCAGTGTCCATATCCACACTGAAATCGGCAAGGTGTCCAAGTAAGTCGCCGGCTGCATCTACGACTTTCCTAGTCAGGATCTCTTGCCCGAAAGTGGTCTTCATGTGATTCCTCATATTAGCTCAATACCGGATAGAGGTGCTGAGGACCTCCTGACCGACTCGAGTCCGCTTGTGAGAGTCTCCTCCATCTTGGAGTAGTACTGCATCATTTCATCAGTCACAGTGGGCCTGACCCTCTCGATAGCTAATTCGAAGTGCTTCTTTGACACGGTCTTCTTATCGTCCCTCATTGCGATAAGCCCTGCCTCCCTGCACACTGCCTCTATGTCGGCTCCTGTATAGTTCTCCATCATCCCGGAAAGATCTTCTGTCTTGAATTTGCCCAGAGGCATTCCCTTGGTGTGTATCTTTAGAATCGCCGCCCTAGATTCCTTGTCTGGTGGGGGTATGTGGAGGACTCTCTCGAATCTGCCGCTCCTCATCAGTGCCGGATCAATCATCTCAGGTCGGTTAGTAGCAGCCACGACAATCACGCCTTCCATCCCTTCCACGCCATCAAGGCTGCTAAGTAGTTGATTTACGACCCTGTTCATGACGTCGGAACCCTCTCCAGAATGGCTTCTCCGCATACCGGCGATGCTCTCGAATTCGTCCAAGAAGACAATGGAGGGGCTGGACTGCTTGGCCTTCTTGAAGACCTCTCGTACTGCCTTCTCAGACTCTCCGACCCACTTGGAAATCAATTCAGGCCCCTTTATGGTGATGAAGTTGGCCTTGGCTTCATTTGCTATTGCCTTAGCAATCAGTGTCTTTCCAGTTCCGGGAGCTCCGAATAGCATTATCCCCCTAGGAGGGGTGATTCCGAAGTGTTCGAACTTCTCTGGCATGTTTAGTGGCCACTCTATGCTTTCCTTGAGCCTCTCCTTGACATCTTCTAGGCCCCCAACCTTCTCCCAGGTGACCTCTGGAACCTCAACATAGATCTCCCTCAATGCGCTAGGCTCGATCTCCTTTACAGCATCCTGGAAATCTGTCATTCTGACCTCCATCTTTTCGATTACTTCTGGTGGAATCTCCTCTTCGTCGAGATCTATGTCCGGAAGGTACCTCCTAAGTGCCCTCATTGCAGCCTCCCTGACTAGTGCTGAAACGTCGGCCCCGACGAATCCGTGAGTATTGTCAAGAAGCCAGTCGATATTGAAGTCGTCATTGATTGGCATGTCTCTAGTGTGTATGTTGAGAATCTCGCCCCTTCCAGCTTTATCCGGGACGCCGATTTCCAATTCTCGATCAAAACGCCCTGGCCTCCTCAGAGCCTGGTCTATAGCGTCCCTTCTATTTGTGGCACCGATCACGACGACGTTGTCCCTTCCCCCCATTCCATCGAGCAATGTTAGGAGCTGAGCTACAACTCTCCTCTCTACCTCTCCAGTGACGTCCTCCCTCTTGGGAGCTATACTATCAAGCTCGTCAATGAATATGATTGCAGGAGCATTGGCTGCAGCTTCGTCGAAAATCTCCCGGAGCTGCTTCTCGCTCTCTCCGTAATACTTCGAAATAATCTCTGGACCGTTGATGGATGTGAAGTGTGCTTTGGTCTCGGACGCGACAGCTTTCGCAATCAGCGTCTTTCCAGTTCCAGGAGGACCGTGGAGTAGGACTCCCCTGGGGGGTTCGATTCCCAGCGTCCTGAACAAAATCGGGTGCTTCAGAGGAAGCTCAATCATTTCCCTTACCTTCTGAAGCTGTTTTCCGATTCCGCCGATGTCTTCGTAAGAGATTGTTTGCACGATGTCTTGATCTTCCTGATCAAGTGCGTCTTCCTTGATAATGATCTCAGTATCGGGTAAAACCTGTACTGTCCCCTTCGGGCTTGTCTGAACTATGGCGAATGGTAGTGCCTCTGCAAAAAGAGTCATTCCAGGGATAAATATCCTATCGCCAGCAACCACTGGCCTCTTGTTGAGCCCTCTTCTAGCAAAGCCCTCGATCCCGGGCCCGAACCTTACCTTCTGTTGCTTTGCCATAACGGGACTGAGTACGAGTTTCGTGCATGGCTCAACATCTACCTTCCTTATCTCTACTCTGTCCCCGAGACTTACTCCGGAGTTCTTTCGTATTATTCCGTCGATCCTTATTACCCCTAGGTTTGCATCCTCTGGTCGGCACCTCCACACTATGGCGGCGGTCTTCCTCTCCCCCTCTATCTCAACAATGTCCCCGGGCTTTAGATTCAGATCGTTATCGAATGGCACTCTAGCCCTTCCATGCCCAACGTCGCTGGGAATGGCTTTTGCCACTCTGAGGGTAAGAGATTCTGCTGAGTCTGTTGCCATTTCGCACTCCCTGCCACGGTGTCTCCTGCATCGGGGGTAGTTAAACCCAGCAACATAGGATTCTCCGCGGGGTAAAATGGTTATCGGAACAAAGAGGTCTGATGCGCATAATTCATTTCGGAAGAGGTTTTCGCGAAAGCATGGCGCACGTCCTGGAGAAAGGATTCGAGATATTGCACAGTGAAAACCCCAATGGCAGCCCTACTGTAAAGGGCTACAACATCGTCAATGGTGAGCTTAGATCGGCTAGTGATGGAGAGACCTTTGAGAGTAGAAATCCAGCATGGCTAGATGACTGCGTGGGAGTTTTCCCACAATCCACTAGGGAGGACGTGCATGACGCTTTACACGCGGCTAGGGAGGCGTTTCCAGGATGGTCATCGACCCCAGCTCCGACTAGAGGGCAAATTATCGGAAACATGGGCAGACTTCTGATGGACTACAAGGACGACATCGTTAGGCTTGAGACAAGGGAGATCGGAAAGACCCTGAAGGAGAGTGCTGGATCCGTCCAGGAGGCTATAGACACCTGCCTATTCTTCCAATCCGAGGGTCGCCGGCTTTATGGCCAGACCGTCAACTCGGAGCTTCCAGACAAGGAGCTTTTCACTTACAGGAGGCCCCTTGGGGTGTGTGGCATCATTAACGCATGTAACTTTCCTGCAGCCGTACCATTCTGGAAGATGATCCCTGCCATAATGTGTGGGAATACTTGTGTCTGGAAGAGTCCCCAAGACTCCCCTCTACTATCATTCATGCTTACCAGGATAATTCACGAGGCAGGACTTCCGAATGGGGTGATAAACCTAGTTCATGGGAGAGGAAGCGGGGCTGGACAATTCCTCGTAGACTCTGCAGATGAGGGGCTAGTGAACAAGATCAGCTTCACCGGGTCTACTTCCGTTGGGAAGATGATCGGAGAGATCTGTGGGCGGAACCTAGTCTCTTGCTCATTGGAGCTTGGAGGAAAGAACCCACTTGTGGTAATGCCCTCGGCAAACATCGACAATGCTGTAGAAGGAGCATACTGGGCAGCATTTGGAACGGCAGGTCAGAGGTGTACCAGCCTAGGCAACCTGATTATTCACAAGGAGGTCTACGAAGAGTTCATGTCAAAATTCATGGAAAAGGTAGAGGGGACGAGGATTGGAGACTCACTACGACACGAGGACGTGCTATACGGGCCCATGCTGTCTGAGAGGTATGCAAAGGACTTCCTAAGAGACCTGGGGATTTGCGAGGACGATGGTGCTACCAAACTATGGGGCGAGGGGATGGTGACAAACGAGAGCAAGCCTACCAACTTCCTTGGAGACGCGTCCGATGGGGTCTACATGTGGCCTCACGTTTATGCTGACGTTACCGAGGACATGAAGTGCTTCCACGAGGAAATTTTCGGGCCCGTAGTGACAGTGGTGAAGGCGGATAGCTTCGATCACGCTCTGCATCTTGCTAATGCGTCCCCCTATGGACTTTCGAGCGCCTGCTACACGAACGACAGGTTGGAGGCTTACAGATTCAAGACTGGGATAAAGGCAGGAATGACGGGGATAAACAACTCAACCACTGGAGCAGAAGCTCACCTCCC
>CEPK01056974.1_pt1 | contig 30243 bp, 33 predicted proteins | sample 356231 | NCBI WGS metagenome assembly CEPK01 (sample SAMEA2620259, study PRJEB7988) | marine metagenome | biome: marine biome (ENVO:00000447); feature: deep chlorophyll maximum layer (ENVO:xxxxxxxx); material: "saline water (ENVO:00002010), including plankton (ENVO:xxxxxxxx)" | depth 80 m
AAAAATATTGATTTTTTAGTCCATGCCATTGCTTATTCTGATAAAGAAGAACTTAAGGGCAAATATATCGATACATCTAGGGAAAACTTTCTTAAAAGTATGGAAATATCATGTTATTCGTTTACTAACGTTGCAAATCATGCCTCTAGAATAATGAATGAAGGCGGAAGTATGTTAACACTATCCTATTATGGAGCGGAAAAAGTTATTCCACATTACAATGTAATGGGTGTTGCAAAAGCAGCTCTAGAAACTAGTGTTCAATATCTTGCTGCAGATCTAGGTGACAGAAACATAAGAGTAAATGCAATTTCTGCAGGACCTGTAAAAACATTAGCAGCTTCTGGCATAGGTGACTTTAGATATATTCTTAAATGGAATGAATATAATTCCCCATTAAAAAGAAATATAAACTTAAATGATGTAGGCGGTGCTGCACTATTTCTCCTATCAAATCTTGGATCTGGAACTACAGGAGAAGTTTTACATGTAGATTCAGGGTATCATGTAGTAGGAATGAAATCGCCAAGTGCACCAGATATATCGGTAGTATAATATGGCAAGTAATTCATTTGGTAATATTTTAAAATTTACAACTTATGGCGAAAGCCATGGCCCAGAAATAGGATGCATAATTGATGGTGTGCCACCGGGTATAAAAATTGATAAAGAATATATACAAAATGATTTAAATAGAAGAAGACCAGGAAAATCTAAATTTGTTACTCAAAGAAAAGAAAAAGATATCGTTCATATTAATTCTGGAGTATTTGAAGGACTAAGCACTGGTACACCAATTTCTTTATCCATAAAAAACGAGGATCATAAATCTAAAGACTATAGTGAAATTAAAAATATTTATAGACCAGCTCATGCTGACTATACATATCAAGAAAAATATGGCGTAAGAGACTATAGAGGGGGCGGAAGATCTTCAGCTAGAGAAACAGCCATGAGAGTTGCAACCGGTGCAATTGCAAAAAAAATATTAGATAATGTAGTTAAGAAAAAAATTAAAATAGTAGGAGCAGTGACACAAATAGGATCACATAAAATTTCTAATACTAAATGGGATGAAAAATATATCAATAATAACGATTTTTTCTGTCCTGATAGAAACACCACAAACATATGGAAAAATTATCTAACTGATATCAGAAAAAAAGGATTATCATGTGGAGCCATTATTGAGATAAGAGCAAGTAATGTTCCAGTAGGCTTAGGAGACCCTATTTATCAAAAACTTGACGCAAATTTAGCTAGTGCATTAATGAGTATTAATGCAGTAAAAGGTGTCGAAATTGGTGATGGCTTTTCGGTCGTGAATTTAACAGGCGAAACAAATGCTGATGAAATGCGAATAAGAAAATCAGGTAAAGTCAAATTTCTCTCAAATCATGCTGGTGGTATACTTGGAGGTATTTCAAGTGGTCAAGATATAATTTGTAGATTTGTTGTAAAACCAACTAGTTCAATATTAAAATCAAGAAAAACTATTGATAAAAATCACAACGAAACTGAGATTATTACTAAAGGCAGGCATGATCCATGCGTTGGGATTAGAGCTGTTCCTGTTGGTGAAGCAATGGTGGCAATAGTTCTAGCTGATCATGCATTACAACAATTATCTTTGAGAGGAAAAATTTAATTGTGAAAAAAGAAAGTTCTAAAAAATATATTTGGGATCTAGATATTCAGCCCCAACTTAAATTATTAGATAAGGAAATGAAAAGATATATAGAGGTGTGTAATGAAAAGCTAGGAATGGTTCCAAATGTTATTTTGGCCAATGCAACAGACCCTGAAAGGTTAAAAAATTTTGTAAATTTTTATAACAGATTAATGGTTAAAGAGGGCCATCTATCCAAATTAGAAAGAGAAATGATTGCTGTAGTAGTATCCAGCTATAATAAATGTTTTTATTGTGTAGTAGCTCATGGTGCAGCAGTAAGACAACTAAGTAAAAATCCAATTTTAGGAGATCAGCTTTCAATTAACTATAAGTCAGCTAAATTAAATAAACGTCAAAAATTAATGTTAGATTTTTCAGTTAAACTGACAGAATCTCCACATAAGATTGAAAATTTAGATAGAGAGACACTTAGAAAAAATAGATTCACAGAAGAAGAAATATTAGAAATAGTGGAAATAACTAGTTTTTTTAATATGAGTAATAGAATTGCTTCAGGAACAGATATGAAACCAAATGAACAATACCACAATATGAATCGCGAGTAGTTATTTCTTTACGTGAATAAGATACTCTGTATTTCCTTTAGGTCCTTTTATTGGACTTTCTATAATATTTAATACCTTAAACCCTACAATAGTTTCAAACCATGCTTTTAAATCTTTACAACAATCTTCTCTTATTTGTAAATCTCTAACAATACCTCCTTTTGAAATATTCTTCTTTCCAACTTCAAACTGAGGCTTAATTAAACAAATCAAATCTGCTCTGCTAGATAATAATTTTATAGGTTCAGGTAAAACTTTCTTTAAACTTATAAAACTTACATCGCATACTAAAATATCAATGTTATCAGGAATATCTTCAGGTGTTAAATAACGAGCATTCGTCCTTTCTAAAGATATAACATTTTTATTGCTTAATAATTTTTCATGAAGCTGTCCATATCCTACATCTACCGAATAAATTCTTTTAGCACCATTATTAAGTAAAACATGGCTAAAACCTCCAGTTGATGCACCTATATCTAACGCAATTTTATCTTTAATTTTTAGTTTAAAAACTCTTAATCCATGATCTAATTTAATTCCTCCTCTTGAAACCCAAGGATGAGCAGGTCCTCGATAAGAGATATCAGAATCCTCTAAAATAAAATAACCTGGTTTACTAAGCTTTTGCTCTTTAAAAAAAATTTTACCGGAAATTATTAACGATTGAGCTAAAGACTTTGAATCAGCAAAACCTTTTTGAATTACTAGGTCATCTAGACGAATTTTATTTTTTTTCATTTTCTTCTATTTAATATATATTCTGTTAATTGAAGTAAATGCGTAGCTTTATCACCAAAAATATCTAATAGTTTCTGAGCTTCATTTATATGATTCAGAGCTTCGTTCCTTGCTCCTTCTATACCATAATGATCTATTAAACTTAGTTTTCCTCGAGATTTATCTTTATTAATTTTTTTACCAATAATTTTTTCATTTCCATTAACATCTAATATATCATCCGTTATTTGAAATGCCTTTCCTATTAAATCTCCGAATTGTAATAAAATATTTTCTTTATTTTTATCTGCTTGCCCTAAAACAGCTCCAAACAATACAGCACATTTAATTAATGCTCCTGTCTTTAGTTTATTCATATATTCTATATCATCTTTACTATCAGAAATAGGATACAAATCTAGAATTTGTCCCCCTACCATTCCTGATCCCCCAGAAAAATTGGATAACAATAATACTAATTTTTTTACCATATTGGCTTCTACATAATTTTTTGCTATTAAATAAAATGCATCTGATAAAAGAGCATCACCAGTCAAAATTGCAATATCTTCACTAAACTGATTATGCAAAGTTTTATGTCCTCTTCGCATATCATCATCATCCATAGCAGGCAAATCATCATGAATTAAAGAATAACAATGTACCATCTCTATTGCGCTAGCAGCAAATATAGACTTTTCAATAGGAATATCAAATAAAGAAGCACACTCACATACTAAAAAAGGTCGCAATCTCTTTCCACCTGTATCAGAAATATAATTTAGACTATCTATTAAAATTTTAGGATAATTTTTATTATAAATTATAGAATTAAACCTAAGATCAAAACTATGTTTGAAATTATAATAATATTCTTTAAAATCTTTATTCATAAGATTTTAATTACTCGTTATTTATTTCTGTTTTTATAAATTCATCATCTTTAGAAATTTCAATTTTTTCTATTCTTAACTTTGCTTCTTTTAATTTATTTTCACAATGCAATTTTAATTGTGTTCCTTTTTCGTAAGCTTCTACTGCCTTGTCTAGATCAATAGAACCTGAATCTAACTCATCTACAATTTCTTCTAGAGCTCGGAGAGATTCTTCAAATGTTAAGTTTTCATATTCTTCATTATTATTTTTTTTATCTGACATTATTTTATCCACCTTATTTTAGTGAATATAATATAACTATATATATATAATACAAATTTTTATAATAATAAAAAAGAATGTAGATTAAAATTAATTATATATTATATTATTTTTATGATTGCAGATTTTATCATTATTGGATCAGGAATTGCTGGTATGTCAGCAGCATACAGATTATCTAGTCATGGAAAAGTTGTAGTTCTTGATAAAGAAGCTCATTTAGGATATCACACTACCGGTCGTTCTGCAGCGTTTTTCACTGAAAATTATGGAAATAACATTATTCGAGCTCTGACCAAAGCAAGTAGATCATTTTTAGAAAAACCCTCTGAATGCTTTAGAAAAGATCCTTTGATGTACCTAAATGGAGGATTTTTAATGATAGCGAATGCTGATCAATCAGAGGCCGTGGAAAAAGAACTAAAATATGCTCTTAAAACTTCAGCTAAAGTATTTGAAATATCTAAAAAAGAAGCTTTAAACATGGTTCCTGCTATAAAAGAAAACTATATAAATAGAGCACTTCATGAACCTTATTCTAAGGTAATGGATGTAGATTTAATTCATCAAGGATATGCAAGAGGTGCTAAAAATAATGATGCTCAAATTTTTTTTAATCAAGAAGTTACAAAAATATCTAAGATTAACAATAACTGGAATGTAAAAACAAAAAATGGCACATTCTCCTCACCAATATTAATTAATGCAGCTGGAGCATGGTGTGATGAAATAGCAAAACTAGCGGGCTGCAAACCTTTAGGAATAAAACCTAAAAGAAGAACCGTCATTATTTTTAAAAATGCTAATGATTATGTTATAGATAAATGGCCTGTAGTAATTGATATTGAAGATAATTTTTACTTTAAACCTGAAGTAGGAAATTTTTTAGCCTCTCCTGCTGATGAAACTGACAGCCCTCCTTGCGATGCCCAACCTGAAGAAATTGATATAGCTCTTACTGTTGAAAGATTAGAAAAAGCAACAAATTTAAAAATTAATAATATAGAACATAAATGGGCCGGTTTAAGGTCATTTTACTCAGATAGAACTCCGATTGTTGGAGAAGATACAGAGAATTCAGGCTTTTATTGGCTTGCTGGTCAAGGGGGATATGGTATCCAAACTTCGCCTTCAATATCTAAAATACTTGAAAGTTTAATTACTGGGAAAAAATGGCCAGACAAATTAACTGAATTATCTATAAATGAAGATACCTTGTCACCAAAAAGATTTATTAAAAATTAGGGTTGCGTTAATTTAATTTCTATTCTTCTGTTCTTACTTAGAGATTCTTCATCTGTTCCATTAGTTAATGGTTGAAATTCTGCAAAACCCGCGACAGAAATTTTATTAGAATTTATTCCTGCATTAATAAGAACTCTTCCGACTGAAATAGCTCTTGCTGCACTTAACTCCCAATTTGATGGATATAAAACAGTACTAATTGGATTTTGATCCGTATGACCTTGAATTTGTAATACCCAAGGAATATCATTTGGAATCCTAGATGTTATATCCAATAAAATTTTAGATAGCTTGTTAAGTTCATTTATACCATTACTCCCTATATCCGCTGAACCTGATTCAAATAGAACTTCTGACTGAAAAATAAATCTATCACCAACAATTTGAATACCCTGTGTATTTCCCAATATTTCCCTAAGGCGCCCAAAAAATTCAGATTTATATTTATTTAATTCACCCACTTTAACTGCCAAAGCAGTATTTAATTTTTTTCCTAATTCAACTATTTGAATATCTTTTTTCTTTAATTCTTCTCTATTAATATCTAATAAAGATTCAATTAAACTCAATTGCTCTCTCAAATCTGCAATCTGAATATTTAATACCGTCACCTGGTTTTTTGCTGCTTCAGACAACTTAATTTCTTCTTCTGCCTCACTCAATTTAACTTTAGTAGCACTCAAAGTAGCAATAAGCTCACTAATTTTGACTTCTAATCTTTTATTATCAATATCAATTTCCTCATTTCTCTCCTCCAATACACTTTTTTCTTCATTAATTGACTCTATCAAATTAGATAATTCTATATTTTTATTTTTTAGATCATTAAGTTCCATAGTCATCAAATCTGAAGAAAAATTTACTGAATTTAATTTTTCATTAAGTACTGATATAGTATCATTTAGATCCTTATTTTCCTTTTTTTCTAATGATAAAAGCTCTGAGAGTTGAAAAATTTGAAGATTTAATCCTTCTAAAGCATCCTCTTTTTTAGATAACATTTTAGAAAGAAAAAACTCTGAAGCTAAAAATAAAGCTAATAAAAATATAAGTACCAATAATAATGTTGAAATAGCATCAACAAATCCAGGCCAGATATCAGCTGATCTTTTAGATCTATTTCTAAATCTTGACAAATTAGTCTACCTTTTTTTATTATTATCAACTGCGGCTGATATTGTTTTAGCTAGCAATTTTATTTCAGATCTAAGTTCTGATATTAATTGTTTGTTACTTTGATTACTATCCTCTACTAACCTCTTAATAGATATATCCATACTTCTAATATGGTCTTTTGTAGCATCATCTATTCCTGTTACATTATCTTTAAACAAATTAGCAATAGGAGAGACATCCATAGGTTTATCACTTATTTTTTTAAATTCTTTCTGATTATTCTTAATTTGATCTGCAACTTCGGACATTTGTTGAGTTAAATTTGCTATATTATTTGCTAGATTTCTTCTCTCATCCTCTCCTCTACCTAATATTTTTTGCAAAGAATCAACACTTTCAGCAGTTTGTTCTAATAATGCTTGTACATATACTGGAACACCATCTTCTTGAATTTTACTTTCATTTCCTGATCCAGTCTTATTCACTGCGATTAAACTCATTGAAGATAACCACTCTTCAACATCATTATAAAACTGATTTTGAGCTTGAGATGCTTGCAAATCAAGAAAACCTAAAATTAAAGAACCAGACAGACCAAAGAGAGATGATGAAAAAGCAGTTCCCATACCATTTAAAGGTTCTTTTAATCCTTCCTTGAGTTTTAAAAACATAGCCGTGCTATCGTCATCTCCTATTCCTAAAGATGTAATTACGGTACCAACAGAATCAATTGTAATTAATAGACCCCAGAAAGTTCCTAACAAACCCAAAAAAACAAGCAAACCTATTAAGTACCTTGAAATTTCTCTTGTTTCATCTAATCGCAAATTTAAACTGTCCAATAAAGATCTCATTGCAAGAGATGATATTGAAAACCTTCCCTTATGTTCCTCTAACATACTAGCCATTGGAGCAAGTAAATTCAATTTACTAGTTGATACTGATGAAGTTAATCCCTTCATTTTATTTCGTTTATATGCTTCCACCCAAATAATTTCTGGCTTTAAAGTTAAAACTTGTCTAGTAACTATAAATATTCCAGTAGCTAAAACACAAAATATTAATCCATTAATATAAGGGTTAGTTAAAAAAGCTGAAATTAATGATGAAAATAATAAACAGCATATCAAAATAGTTATAATTAAAAATATAACCATTCTCTGAATGAACCTATTTGGACTATTCATATTTAATGCTTTCAATAATCAAAAAAATACTCTTAACCTAAATTAAGTGAATTATTAAATTTTTACAACTTATAGATGTTATCAATTATGGTAGATTTAATATTTTTTGTAGTTCATTAACTACTTTTATATTGCCCGCAACAATATTTCCAGTATCTAATGGCTCTTCTTTATTATCTATTCCAACAGCAATTCCACCTGCTTCTTTTACTAAAATTAATCCTGCTGCTATATCCCAAGCACTTAAACCATATTCCCAAAAACCATCAACTCTTCCCGCAGCAACATAAGCTAAATCAAGAGAGGCCGCTCCGAACCTTCTCAAACCAGCAACTTTTGCCATTACAGCCTTTTGATTTTTAATGTGTTTTTTATGATCACCTCTCCCGAGGAAAGGAATACCTAATGCTATCAGTGAATTATCCAAATTTCTTTTATTTGCGACTCTTAATCTTTGGTCATTAAGGTATGCACCTACTCCCTCTTCTGCCCAATATATATCATTATGAACAGGATCACATACAATACCTGCTATTACCTTACTGTTATTATATAGAGCAATAGAAATAGCAAAATAAGGAACACCATTCATAAAATTTAAAGTTCCATCAATCGGATCTATTATCCAAGTAAATTCATTTTCGTTGAGAGAGTTCTTTTGCTTACCTTCTTCCATTAAAAAACCATAATTTGGTCTTGCTTTTAATAGCTCATTATAAATTATATCCTGAGCCTTAACATCTGCAACTGTTACAAAGTCATTCTGACCTTTAACGGAAACCTGAAGTTTTTCTAATTCTCCAAAATCTCTTAATATTGACTTTGCTGCCTTTCTGGCCGAAGAAATCATAATATTAATATTTGCTGAATACCTAATCACACAACTTCCAATAAAATTTTACTAAGATTTATCTTTTCCTACATATGAACAATCTAAAGTTGCAACTGATATTTTAGTGCCGACTGTAATATGAGGTGGAACCATTATTCGAAGCCCATTGTCTAAAATTGCTGGTTTATAAGAAGATGAAGCTGTTTGTCCTTTTACTACAGCTTCTGTTTCGATAACTTCTTGTACAACATGCTCAGGCAGATCAATACCTATAGGTTTATTATCAACTATCTCTAAAGTCACTTCCATTCCATCTTGTAAAAATGCTTTTTGCTCACCTATCATCGTTAATGGTAATTCCAGTTGTTCATAAGATTCTACATCCATAAATGTCAACATGTCTTCAGAACTATATAAATATTGATATTTTTTAGTATTAATAATTAGTTTTTCTACAACTTCATTAGCTCTAAATCTCTCATTTAATTTAGACCCATTCTCTAAATTTTTAAGTTCTACTTGATTAAAGGCACCACCTTTTCCTGGTTTTACTGCAACACACTTAATAGCTCTCCATTGCTGGTTTTGATGCTCTATAATATTTCCTGGTCTAATAGCGTTACCATTTATCTTCATAATATCTTATTCCTCTAATAACTCACTATGACACTTTATAATAATAAATGAATAAAAATAAAATTTTAATTTAATATTTTTTTAAATTCCAATATAGCTTGCTCTGGAGAACACGAATTATTCCATATACTGTTTATAACAGCAAGCTGATCTGTTCCTGCTTTAATTAATGTTTTACAATTCATAGCAGTAATTCCTCCTATGGCTACGCAAGGCACATTACTTATTAAGTTCCATTCCTCTACCAGACTAACATCAGCTCTTGCCTTTGGTATTTTTGTTTTCGATTCAAAAAATGCTCCAAAAGCAACATAATCTGCACCATCTTCAGCAGCTTCCATAGCCAAATGTTTTGAATTATAACAAGACGCGCCAATAATATAATTTGGACCTAATACTTTTCTTGCCCATTTAATTGATTTATCTTTTTCTCCTAAATGAACACCATCTACATTACAACTTTCTACTAAATCTAACCTATCATTCAAAATCAGAGGTATGTTATATTGATCACAAATAGGCTTTATCTCATTACATAGTTTTATAATTTTAAAATCATTTTCATTTTTTAATCTAATTTGTAAACAACCAACTATAGCCGAATCTAAGACCTGATTAAGTTCACTAATAAATGTATTTTCATTTATTTTAGGAGGCGTTATTAAATATATTTTAGGATTATTGGTCTTCATTAATATATTAATTTTTTCCTTTATATATATCTATAATTTGACTTAACATATTTAAAGCTTCCGATCTTGGTCTTTGAAAAGTATTTCTCCCTATAATAGATCCATTACCTCCACCATCTCTAATTTCTCTTATATCATTTAAAAGACCTTTCATATCCGTAAATGCATTTCCAGAAAAAACCACTATTCTCCTATTATTAAAAGAAGATTGCATTACATGTTCTATTCTTTTACTTAATGTTGAAACATCAACATTTTTGTAAGAACTTTTAGCAGCATCTAACTCAATATGTGAACTAGGAGGTTTAACTTTTATAATATGAGCGCCTAATAAAGCTGCCATATGAGCTGCATATGCACAAATATCAATAGCTGTTTCACCTTCCTTTGATATATTTCCTCCTCTTGGATAAGACCAAACTACTACTGCTAATCCAACCGATTTAGCTTCTAAAGCTAATTCTTTTAATTCTTCCATCATCTCAAACTGATATTCAGAACCAGGATAAATAGTAAAACCTATAGCAGAACATCCTAATTTTAAAGCATCTTCAATAGACCCATGAACCGCTTGATCTTTTAAAGTTGCTAAACTATTAGCACTATTTACTTTTAAAATAGTAGGTATTTGTCCTGCAAAAGTATCTGCTCCTGACTCCAACATGCCCAATGGAGCTGCATACGCGTTTAATCCTGCATCTATAGCTATTTTAAAATGATAATGTGGGTCATAAGCATCAGGATTTGGAGCAAATGAACGTGCAGGCCCATGTTCGTATCCTTGATCTACAGGTAAAATAACTAATTTTCCAGTACCAGATAATTTTCCATGCATTAAAATTTTTGCTAAATTAGCTTTAGTGCCTGGGTTATCACTTTCATAATTATTTAAAATATTTTTTATAACTCTAGTAATTTTCATAATATTTTCCTTATCTATTTATTTAAAACAGTAATTCCTGGTAATGATTTTCCCTCAATCCATTCTAAAAACGCACCTCCAGCTACAGAAACATAAGAAAAGCCTCCGGCAGCTCCAGCATTATTTAATGCAGAAACAGTATCTCCACCACCAGCAACACTAATTAGCCCTCCTGCTCTGGTAAGCATTGCTACCGTCAAAGCGCATGAAGATGTGGCTTCATCAAATGGAGGAACTTCAAAAACTCCTAAAGGGCCATTCCACAATAGTGTTTTACTATTTGCAATTGCATTTGAAATATTTCCAACCGTTTCAATTCCTAAATCTAATATCATATTATTTTTAGATATTTCAGTTATTTTGATATTATGACTATCTATACCTTGTTCAATTCTATCGGCAACAACTACATCTGTTGGCAAAATTAATTCGCATCCTAATTCTTTAGACCTTTTAATTATATCTTTAGCATCTTCTAACATATTTTTTTCATAGAAAGATGCACCTATATTAACCCCATCTGCTGCAAGAAAAGTATTAGCCATTCCTCCGCCAATAGCAATATACTTCATCTGTTTCATCAAGTTATTAATTAAATTTATTTTAGTGGATACTTTAGATCCTCCTATTATACCCATAGTAGGAGGCTCTGCATTTTTTAAAACTTTTTCCAACATTTCAATTTCAAGCTGTAAAGCTAACCCTGCATAAGATGGCAAAAATTTAGTCACTCCGTATGTTGAAGCATGTTTTCTATGTGATACAGAAAAAGCATCATTTACATATATATCTGCAATTTCAGATAATGATTTAGAAAATTTAACATTATTTTTTTCTTCTCCTATATGAAATCTTACATTCTCTAAAAGAGCTATACCTCCGTCCGCTAAATCAGATAGAACTTGTTTAGCAACCTTCCCTATACAATCAGGAATTACTACGATCTCTTGTGCTTGAAGTGTTTCTGCTAAACATTCTGATATAAATCCAAGGGATAAATTTTCATCATACTTACCATTTGGTCTTCCAAAATGTGATAATAAACCTATTTTAGCTCCCCTACTTGATAAATATTTAATTGTAGGCATTATCCGCTCTATCCTACTAATATCAAGTATCTCTCCATCCTCACTTATTGGAATATTTAAATCACACCTTAATAAAACAACTTTTCCTGAAACATCAATATTTTCTATTGTTTTTAAAGTCATATTTATTTACCCATTAAAACTGCAACATCGGACATTCTATTCGAAAAACCCCATTCATTATCATACCAAGATAAAATTCTCACTAATTTACCTTGTACAACTTGTGTCTGAGTTGAATCAAAATTAGAAGAGGCAGGGTTATGATTAAAATCAATTGATACAAGAGGCTGATCATTATAAGTGAGTACCCCTGATAGACTTCCCTCAGATGCCTTTTTCATTGCACCGTTAATTTCTTCAACAGAAGTGTCTCTTTTTGAATAAAAAGTCAAATCAACCATAGATACATTTGCCGTAGGAACTCTAACAGCAGTTCCATCAAGTTTTCCAATTAATTCTGGCAAAACTAACCCTACTGCTTTAGCCGCGCCAGTAGATGTAGGAATCATGGAACTAGAAGCAGCTCGTGCTCTTCTTAAATCACTGTGCAAAGTGTCTAAAACTGGTTGATCCCCTGTAAAAGCGTGAACAGTTGTCATAAATCCACTCTCTATACCCACTAATTCATTTAATACTTGCGCAACCGGTGCTAAGCAATTAGTGGTACAACTTGCATTAGATACTATATTATGGCTAGAGTTTAAACCTTTATCATTTACACCATATACCACTGTATAATCGACATCTTTTCCTGGAGCAGAAATCAAAACTTTTTTTGCTCCTGCAATTATATGTTTAGAAGCATCATCCTTTTTAGTAAAAAGTCCCGTACACTCTAGTGCAACATCTATATCTAATTTTTTCCATGGTAATTGTTCTGGGTTTCTTTCAGAAAAAACCTCAATGATACCATGCGGTGTTTTTATACTTCCATTTTCAACACTTATTTTCTCATCTAGCTTTCCATGTACACTATCATAACTTAATAAATGTGCATTCGTATCTACGGAACCAAGATCATTTATAGCGACTACTTTAATATCTTTCCTATTTGATTCTAAAATTGCTCTAAGAACTAATCTTCCAATTCTTCCAAAACCATTTATAGCCACTTTTACTGTCATAATTCCTCCTATTTATTTAATTTATTTTTAACTGATTTAATAATTTCTTCTTCCGTTATATTGAAATGTTCATATAAATCTTTTGCAGGTGCAGATTCTCCAAAATTATCCATACCTATAAAAACATCATCTTTTGTCATAAAATAATCCCAACTTTGTCTTACTCCCGCCTCTACAATTATTTTAGGAATTAAACCAAATACTGTCTCTTTATATTTACTATTTTGACTATGAAATCTATCCAAACATGGAACTGAAACCACTCTAGTGTGTATATTTTCATTTTTGAGTTTTTCTGCCACATTAACTATTAAACCTACTTCCGATCCTGATGCTATTAAAGTTACTAATGCTTCTTCTTGTTCTTCTAAAATATATGCTCCTCTTGAAGATAAATTTTCACTTATATTATTATTTCTTACAAATTTTAAATTTTGTCTAGATAATGCTAACACGCTAGGTTTATTTTTAGTCATTAAAGAAGCCTGCCAAACCTCTAAAGTCTCCACCGTATCTGCTGGTCTCCATACTTCTAAGTTAGGAATAGCTCTTAGAGATGATAAATGTTCTACAGGTTGATGAGTAGGTCCATCCTCTCCTAAACCGATAGAATCATGTGTCATAATATAAATAACTTTTAATTTCATCAAAGCAGATAGCCTTATAGAAGGTCTACAATAATCTGTAAAAACTAAAAATGTACCTGCATATGGAATAAAGAAACCATGTAAAGCAATACCATTCATAATAGCAGCCATAGCATGTTCTCTAATGCCATAATATATATAAGAGCCAGAAAAATTATCCGCGGTAATTGGTTGCTGATTTTTAGCAAGAGTATTATTTGAACCTGTCAAATCAGCTGAACCACCTATTAAATTTGTTAGTTTTGTGTTTAAAATATTTAATACATTTTCACTTGCTTTTCTGGACGCAATTGAATCTTGATTTTTATAAAGATTATTTTTAAATTCTAGTAGTTCAGATTCCAGAGATTCCAAATTACTATTTATACTTAGTTCCTCAATTGCATCTTTATGACTATAATCATTATATTTTTTTTCCCAACTTTCTCGTAATTTTTTTCCTTTACTTCCTATTTTAATCCACGCATCAATAATATGTTTAGGCAATTCAAATTCTGTCATATCCCAATTTAAATTTTTTCTAATTAATTCTATTTCTTCTTTTCCCATAGGTGAACCATGACTAGAAGATTTACCTTCTTTATTTGGAGAACCATATCCAATTCTAGTTTTACAGGAAATTAGAGAAGGTCTTTCATCATTAAGAGCTTCTTTTAGAGAATTTTCAATATTTTCAAAAGAGTGGCCATCGCATTCTACAGTATGCCATTTACTTGCTGCAAACCTAGCCATTTGATTATCAGAAGTAGATAATGAAGTAGGTCCATCTATTGAAATACCATTATCATCAAACAATACGATAAGTTTACCTAATCCTAAATGACCTGCTAAAGAAATAGCCTCTTGGGAAATTCCTTCCATTAAACAACCATCTCCAGCAATCACAAAAATATTATGATCAATAATATCACTTCCAAACCTAGAACTCAGTGCTCGCTCAGAAATTGCCATCCCTACAGCATTTGCCAGACCTTGTCCTAAAGGTCCTGTAGTCGTCTCAATTCCTTCAAGCTCCCCATACTCTGGGTGTCCTGCAGTTTTTGCCCCTAACTGCCTAAAATTTTTTATATCTTCAATATTAATATCATTATAACCTGTTAAATAAAGTAATGAATACAATAACATAGATCCATGTCCAGCACTTAAGACAAATCTATCTCTATTTTTCCAACCTGGACAATTTGCATCAAATTTTAAAAAATTTTTAAATAAAACTGTTGCTACATCTGCCATACCCATAGGCATTCCTGGATGTCCCGAATTTGCTTTTTCTACAGCATCTACTGACAACATCCTTATTGCATTTGCAAGCTCAACATCTCTAACAGTATCTATTGTAATTTCCTCAGACATATTAAAATTTATATCCTAATTATATTTTAATTTGAAATTATTTAATAAAAATTTACACAATCGTTATAGAAAATTATTAAACAAAAATACAATGATATTTAATTTTTATAGACAATTTTTTATTTTATTAGCAAAATACTAATTATGAAAGATTTAAAAGCATCAATTAATAAATTTAATGAAGTGACAGATAATATTACTAATTTTGTTAATTCAAACAAAAAAACTATTAACAAACCTAATGTAGATGAAATTCTCATTAAGGAAAATATAGAATTAAAAAATAAAAATGCATCTATCATAAATAAATTAGAAAAGATTTTAACCAAAATAAAAACATTAATGGAAGGCGAAAAATAATGCCTGAAGTGAATATTGTTATAAATTCAAGAGAACATAAAATTTCTTGCGAAGCAGGAGAAGAACAAAGAGTTAAAGATCTTGCAGAGATGCTTAATAAAGAAGTAATAAATATTGCTAATAATGTTGGGCAAATTGGAGATGTAAAACTTATGGTATTAGCTGCCATAACCGTTCTTGATAAAAATCAAGACATATTAGACGAAGCAGCTGATTCAATTGAATCTAATGTAAAAAAATTAGAAAAAATTTTTAACACTTTAAAAACATAAACATAATTATTTAACTATTATTCATGTTGAATATAATAAACTTATATCATATATTATCAGGGGAGTAATTGCTGCAGGATACGAAGTAAATGATAAACTCCAGGACCTTTCAAATCACTCGGGAATTTCCTCTGTCAAGACCGTGGTCTTGTTATGAGATACCCACCTATTAACTTAGGATCCACGGTGGTTATTCATAATAAACGATTCATGCGGCGTTACTCTTCTAAAATAATCAATGAAAATAAAAATGATATAAGAAAAAAATATATAAAAATTAGAAAACAAACTCATATAAACGATATTTATGGTAGCGAATTAATAGCTATAAACCTGTTAAAATATTTAGAAAATCAAAAAATACTAAATAAAAATTTGAAAATTGCCCTATACTGGCCTATGGGATCAGAAATTAATTCTAAGCCAACTTTGGCAGCATTGAGTCAAATTACCAATAATATAGCAATAGCTTCAACTGAAAATGATAAAATTTTATTTAAGTTATGGATCCCTAATACTCCAATTATAAGTACTAATTTAGGTGTTATACTTAAAACTAAAGAATTAAAAAATATAGATATAATAATATGTCCATTAATAGCTTTTGATCAAAATTGTAATCGTCTAGGTAGAGGTGGAGGTTATTATGATAAAGCGCTAAATAGAAAAAAGAATATAATTAAAATAGGATTTGCATATAATATTCAAAAAATAGCTAAAGTGCCTACTGATTCTCATGATATTAAAATGGATGTAATAGTAACTGATAAGTTTATATATAGAAAAAAAGATTAATAATAAAAGGATATTTTATGAACATATTATTTTTAGGAGATGTCGTAGGAAAATCAGGAAGAGAAGTAATTAAAAAAGAATTACCTTTGTTAAAAACAAAATTAGAAATTGATACTGTAATTGTTAATGGAGAAAATGCTGCAGGTGGGTTTGGTATAACACCTAAAATATGTGAAGAATTTTTTGATAACGGAGTAGATATAATAACAACAGGAAATCATGTTTGGGATCAGAACGAAATAATACCATACATAACAAAAAAAAATCAATTACTTAGACCTCATAATTATCCTTCTTCTACGCCAGGTTCTGGATTTATTAAACATATTGATGCTTTAGAAAGAAGCATAATAGTATTAAATGTTATGGGCAGACTATTTATGGATCCCCTAAACGATCCAATAGAAACTATAGAAAATGCAATTAAGGATTATAATTTAGGAGAAAATATTCAAGCTATAATAATTGATGTTCATGGAGAAGCTTCTTCAGAAAAAATGGCAATTGGTCACGCATTTGATGGAAGAGTAAGTTTTGTTGTAGGAACCCATACCCATGTTCCAACACTTGACGCACATATCATGGAAAAAGGTACAGCCTTTCAATCCGATGCTGGAATGTGTGGCGATTATAATTCTGTAATAGGGGGAGAAAAAAATGGATGGGTTGCTAGATTTAAAAATAAAATGCCAACTGGACGAATTAATGCTAGCAAAGGTGAGGCAACTCTCAGCGGTGTTTTGGTGAGTATTGACGATAAATATGGATTAGCTGACAAAATAGAACCAATTATCATAGGCCCCCTATTAATAAATAGAATGCCAATGAAAACAAAAAATTAATTTAAATTAACAAAAAAAGAGTATAATAAAATAAATAAAAAAGGTGTTATCAATGGCAGGCCATTCAAAGTTTAAAAATATTATGTATCGTAAAGGTGCACAAGATGCAAAAAGAGCAAAATTATTTTCTAAAATGGCTCGAGAAATTACTGTTGCTGCAAAATCAGGTATACCTGAAGCTGAAAAAAATCCTAGACTTCGTAATGCTATTATAAGTGCTAGAGCAGAAAATATGCCTAAAGATAGAATAGAAAAGGCAATTCAAAAAGCTACTGGAGAAAACGACGAAACAAGTTATGAAGAAATTAGATACGAAGGATACGGGCCAGGAAGTGTAGCAGTAATTATTGACGTATTAACAGATAATAGAAATAGAACAGCATCAGAAATTAGATCTGCATTTAGTAAAAATGGAGGATCTCTTGGAGAAACAGGCAGCCTTAGTTTTGTATTTAACAGAAAAGGCGTAATAAAATTTAAAATTGAAGATTGTGATGAAAATAATTTTTTTGATTATGCAGCTGATGCAGGCGCTGAAGACATTAGCAGCGAAGATGATGCGCATGTTGCAATATGCAAATCAGAGGAATTTGGAAATGTCAGAGACACCCTTTCTAGTAAAATTGGAGACCCATCATCTGCTAAATTAGAATGGGTTCCTCAAAACTATCAACAAGTAAATCAAGATGATGCTGAAAAGATAATAAAATTTATAGATGTGTTAGAGGATAATGACGATGTTCAAAATGTTTATACAAATTTTGAAATATCTGATGAAATTATGGAGAAAATAGCAAATAAATAAGGAATATTTATGCGTCTTATAGGCCTAGACCCAGGGTTACGTAATACCGGTTGGGGAATAATAGATTTTATTCAAAATAAAATTACATGGATAGCCAGCGGGACTATTTCACCTAAAACTAATCTTGAATTACCTGAAAGATTAAAAACTATTCATGAAGAAGTTACTAAAATATTAAACAAATATAATCCAAATACAGGAGCAATTGAAGAAATATTTGTTAATAAAAATCCTCAATCTACGCTTAAACTTGGAATGGCAAGAGGTGCAGCTATAACGGCTTGCTCCTTAAATAATATATATCTAAAAGAATACGCACCAACTGTTATAAAACAAGCCGTTACAGGAACGGGTAAAGCCTCTAAAGATCAAATTGCAGCTATGTTGAAAATACTCTTACCAGGTTGTAACTATTCAAATGATGATGAATCTGATGCATTAGCTATAGCAATATGCCATACTCACTACACACAATTTAATTTAAAAAATATTACAGAGCTTTAAAAATGATAGCTAAACTAACAGGAATAATAGACCAAATTTATGAAAATTCATTAATTTTAAATGTTTCTGGAGTGGGATATTTAATATACTGCCCAAAAAATATTATTGATAAACTATCTAATAAAGGTGAGTTAGATTCAATACTTATTGAAACAATAGTAAGAGAAGACCAAATTACACTATATGGTTTTAAGGAAGAACAAGAAAAATATTGGTTTAGTATATTATTAAAAGTTCAAGGAGTAGGTGCAAAAACAGCTTTAAACACTTTATCAATTTTCACACCAAGTGAATTAGAAAGTATAATATCCTCAGAAGATAAAACTTCTTTAACGCAAATACCTGGAATTGGAATGCGCGGAGCAGGAAGAATATGTTCTGAACTTAAAGATAAAATATTACAAATAAGTCCTCTTGCAGTAAACTCTGCTAAAAATAAAGATATAGAAGATTTAATAAGTGGATTAACAAGTTTAGGATATAATCAAAATGAAACTTATAATGTATTATCAAAAATGAGTTCAGATGATAAAAACAAAAAGTTGGAAGAAATGATTCAAATTGCATTAAAACTTCTAGCAGAAAGATAAATGCATGAGTATAGAAAATGATAAGTTGAATAGCCCTATATCTAGTTTACAAATGGATAAACAAGACTATTCTTTAAGGCCAAAAACATTATCTGAATTTATAGGCCAAAAGAAAGTTTGTAATAACATAAAAATATTTATTGAAGCGGCAAAAAAAAGGAATGAAGCTTTGGATCATTTATTATTGTATGGGCCGCCTGGGTTAGGAAAAACAACTTTAGCAAAAATTATTGCTAATGAATTAGGAGTAAATTTTAAATCTACTTCAGGTCCAGTTATCCAACGTCCAGGAGATCTTGCAGCTTTACTAACAGGATTAGAAAAACATGACATATTATTTATTGATGAAATTCATCGTCTAAACACCACTACAGAAGAAAAACTCTATCCTGCAATGGAAGATTTACATTTTGATATGCTAATAGGTGAAGGTCCTTCTGCGCGATCTGTAAAACTAGACTTACAACCTTTTACTTTAATAGGAGCTACTACTAGAGCCGGCTTATTATCTAATCCATTTCGAGATAGATTTGGCATTCCAGCAAGACTCGATTTTTATGAAATTATAGAAATGAAAGAGATAGTAATTAGAAATTCTAACTTATTAGGACTAAATTTAGATGATAAAGCGGCCATCGAAATTGCAAAAAGATCGAGAGGAACACCCAGAGTAGCTGGTAGATTAGTTAGAAGATTGAGGGATATATTCACTTCTAATAACACGGAAAAAGGTACTATAACTGACTCTATGGCAGATGAAGCTTTGCTACAATTGGGAGTGGACAAAAACGGTCTAGATCAAATTGACCAAGATTATTTAAAACACCTTATATATGATCATAGTGGAGGACCCGTTGGATTAGAAACATTAGCAGCACAGATGGGAGAACAAAAAGATTCTATAGAAGATATTATTGAGCCCTACCTAATTCAAAAAGGCTTCCTACAAAAAACTCCTCGAGGGAGGGTAGCAACTAAAACTGCAATAAATAAATTAGAATTAAAATTAAATAAAAATGAAACAAAAAATAAATAAAATATCAATATTTCCATATATTAATAATGTTAGAATATATTATGAAGATACGGATGCAGGAGGCGTTGTATACCATTCGAATTACTTAAAATTTGCTGAAAGAGCTAGAACAGAAATGCTTCGTAAAATGAATATTCATCAACAGAAATTAAAATATGATTTTAATATTCAATTTATTGTTAAAAAACTTAGCATTGAATATAATATACCTAGCATGTTAGATGATTTAATTAGAATAGAAAGTTATATATTAAAAGTAGCTGCAGCAAAAATAATGATGAAACAAATAATGTATAGAAAAAACGACTTAATTGCCAAAATAGATTTAACATTAGGATCTATAAACTCATTAGGAAAACCAGTTCGTTTGCCTACAAAAATTCTTAATAAACTAAAATATAATAAAAATACATAGGAGTTCTTAATGGAAACAGAAATTATCTCAGATATGCCTTTAGATGTCTCATTCTGGGGGTTAGTAATGCAAGCAGATATAATAGTTAAGATAGTAATGTTAATTCTTCTAATAGCTAGTATATGGTCTTGGAGTATAATTTTTGAAAAAATTAGAAAATTTTACTCACTTAAAAAACAAGCTCAAATATTTGAAAGTGCTTTTTGGTCAGGAGAATCTTTGGAAGATCTATATAAAGAGCAAGAAAGTAATCCTCAGCATCCTTTAGCAACTGTATTTGTTGCTGGCATGTACGAATGGACTAGAGCAAATAAAAATAACATTTTACCTAATAAAAATATACAGGCAGGTCTCCAAGAAAGAATTCACCAAGTAATGAACGTAGCAGTTACAAGAGAACTAGAAAACATTGAAAAAAATATTGGATTTCTAGCCACCGTCGGGTCTACTGCTCCTTTTATTGGTCTTTTTGGAACAGTGTGGGGAATTATGAATAGCTTTCAATCTATTGCCGTTAGTAAAGACACATCTTTAGCAGTAGTAGCTCCAGGAATTGCAGAGGCTTTATTAGCCACAGCCCTTGGTTTAGTTGCTGCTATTCCTGCAGTAATTGCCTATAACAAATTATCTAATAACTTGAATACTTATGCATTAAGACTTCAAAACTTTGCTAGTGAATTTGAAGCACTGTTATCTAGACATTTATCTGAGCAGGAATCTGACGAATGAATATAAATGAAAAAAAAACAAGCACTAATTCTTTTCAACACAAGCCAATGTCAGAAATTAATGTTACACCTTTAGTAGATGTAATGTTAGTTTTATTAATTATTTTTATGATTACTGCTCCTCTATTGACAACAGGAATTACAGTTGACTTGCCATCCACTGAGTCTAAGTCTTTACCCGGGCAAGATGAGCCTATTACTATTACAATGACATCTAATGGAGAGCTATTTATTGGAGAAAATCCTATTAAAAAAGAAACCTTACTAGTTACATTAAATGCGATCACAGGTATAGAAAAAGAATCAAGAATTTTTGTAAAAGCTGATGAAAAACTGTCATATGGCGAAGTAATGAAAATAATGAGTTTAATTACACATTCTGGTTATACAAAAGTTGCTTTACTTACTAAACAAGTAAAAGAAAAATAATATTTTGAGAAACGCAATATATACATCCGTAGGCTTACACTTATTTATTTTTATATTAATTTCAATTACTTTGCCTGAAATTAAAACTAAAGAGCTAGATTATATTCCAGTTGAAATAATAATTGAAGATAAAAAAGAAGAATTTACAGAAAAAAAACAAAAAGAAAATATAGTAAAAAAAATTCCAGAAAAAAAAATTGAGGTTACTAAGCCAGCAATAAAACCAACCTTACCTCAAGAAAAACCATCCATAATTAAAAATGTGCAAGAAACTATATCTGAAAAAACAAAAATTGTTCCTCAAATACCTATCCAAAAACCAGAATTTAAAATGGATGAGCCACAGAAAAAAACTACAGAAATTGTTAAAAAAGAAGAAAAAAAAGATATATTTGACGATATGCTTAAAAACTTAGAAAAACCTGAACCAGAAATCAACAAAACAAATGATTTTGACGAAATAGTAAATGAATTAGCCGAAAAAAATATAGATATTGAGAAACCTATAAAAAAAATCAACAAACCTTCAAGTGATACATTAGCTAAACTAGAGCAGAATATAGCTAAACAAATAAGAAAACACTATACGATTCCTCCAGCTTTAGACTCTGTATTAGTAAATAATGTAAAAGTCCCAATTACAATAAGTATTAGAGAAGATGGCAAAATTACTAAAATTATTATAGATAAAAATGCAATAAAAAAAGCCCAGAAAGATCCCGTATACAGGTCTTTTTTGGAAGCCGCAGAAAGAGCTGTTAAAAAATTATCTAAATTTGAAAAATTACCTCTAGACCTCTACTCTCATTGGGATAAAATAAGTATAAACTTTACACCTATATAAAAATGAAAATAAATAGGATTAGAAATGAAATTAAATTTAATTAAAAAATATCCATTATTACTGACTCTAATGACTATATTAGTTTTTTTGTTTTCAGATAAACAATCTTATTCAAATGATGCTCCTCTACAAATTGATATAATGGGAGGGCGCGTACAAGCTATGCCTATTGCTGTATCTTTCTTTTCTGTCGATGAAGATTTAATCAATTTAAAATTAAAAGAACAAATACCTAATCTTATTTCAAAAAATTTAGTTGATTCCGGTTTGTTTATGTTACTAGATAGAAATGCCTACATGCAAAAACCGTCACAACTAATTAATATTCCTCCAAAATTTAGAGATTGGCGAATCATAGATGCTCAAGCATTGATTACAGGAAATATTGAAAAAAAAGATGATAGTAAAATTAAGGTCAATGTACAATTATGGGATGTATATGGCGAAAGAAGAATGTTTGGCATTTCTTTATCTTCAAAAATTAAATCATGGAGGAGAATTTCTCATATCATCTCGGATAAAATATATGAAAGACTCACAGGAGAAGAAGGTTATTTCGATACAAGAATTGTTTATGTTGCTGAGTCCGGAAAGCAAAAAAATAAAATTAAGAGATTAGCAATTATGGACCAAGATGGGGCTAATCATAAATATTTGACTAGTGGCAAATCATTAGTTTTAACTCCAAGATTTTCTCCAAATCAGCAAAAGATTACTTTCTTTTCTTATAGTGGAATTAATAGAGGTTTAAAACCTAGTGTATATATATATGATCTTCTATCAGGAAAAACAGAAATATTAGGTGAGTTTAATGGAATGTCATTTGCTCCTAGGTTTTCTCCAGATGGTAAAGAATTAATTATGTCTTTAGCACAAAATGGGGCAACAAATATATATATTATGGACTTAGAAACCAAAAATATATCACAACTAACTTATGGAAGATCAATAGATACTTCTCCATCTTTTTCTCCTGATGGAAAAAATATTATTTTTAATTCAGATAGATCTGGTGGACAACATTTATATGTAATGAATAGAAATGGAAAAAATATTAAAAGAGTCAGTTTTGGAAGGGGAAGTTATGCAACTCCAGTTTGGTCTCCTAGAGGAGACTATATTGCATTTACAAAATTTACCAGAGGTAGATTCTTTATTGGATTAATGCATCCTGATGGATCTTCAGAGAGATTAATAGCAGAAGGATATCTTACCGAAGGTCCTACCTGGGCTCCAGGAGGAAGAGTATTAAGTTTTTTTAGACAAACTCCTCAAGAAGATGGAGATATGCGAACTAGATTATTTGTAATAGATATAACGGGCAATAGAGAAAGAGAGCTAATGACACCAGGTGACGCATCTGATCCTGCATGGAGTCCAAAGAATTAAATATTTTATTATTAAATTTAACTAAATATTAATTTATAGTATGTATAATATAGTATAACATTTAAGTAAGTAAGTTCATAAGGAGCTATATATGTTTAATTTCTTAAGATTAATAACAATATTTATTATTTTTTCTTTATTAATTTCTTGTGCAAATGAAAATAAAGATAATCTTCTTCTTGATGCAGAAGGAGGTACATCTGATAGTCCTGATAACAATATTGATGACGAAATAGAAATAGTGGATAATACTGCTCAACAAATTGAAATGGAAGAAGTTGAACTTACAGTTGAAGAAAAACTATCATCAGAATTAATTGAGGTTGGAGATAGGGTATTTTTTGGATATGATGAGTCAACAATTTCTGCTGAGAGTGCAGAAACTTTGAATAAACAGTACCAATTTTTATCAAGAAACCCAGGTATTTCTATTACTGTAGAAGGACATTGTGATGAAAGAGGCACAAGAGAATACAATTTAGCTTTAGGTGAAAGAAGAGCTAGTGCGGTAAAAAACTACTTGGTTTCTCTGGGAGTAGAGTCTAGTAGAATAACCGTGATATCTTATGGAAAAGAAAAACCCACAGTAGAAGGTCACAATGATTGGGCTTGGACACAAAATAGAACTGCTATTACCTTTATTAATAATTGATAACTAATATGAAATTCAATATTACTCATTTTTTAATATTATTAATATTATTATTAAATTTTAACATAAAAGCTTACGCTCAAAATAATAATGACGTTATTATTAATAAGTTAGACAGCCTTGAAAGAGATCTAAGAGATGTACAAAGAAAAATATATCAATCTAAAGACCCAATTTCTGAAATACCTTCAGATAACTTAAATAATGATAATACTGTTACTTCAAAAGGTCTTGCTAACCATGAACTAAGATTAATAGAAATGGAAGAACAATATAGAAAAACAAATGGTCTTATTGAAGAGTTAACTTTTAAAATAAATCAATTAGAGAATGAAAATTCATCACTAAAAGAATCTATTGAAAATTTAGTAAATAAATTAAATAATTTTAATATTGCCAAGCAAGATATAAGCAATCAAGAAATTAATTACCCAATTATTGAACAAGAAACAATAACTGAAAATAACAATAAAAATTCTAATGAAGGAATTCTTGCAAGAATAAACCCAGATGGACAAGATGAAATAGTTCAAACCATTAATCCTAATGAAAATCAACAAAATAATAATTTGTTAACTGATAATAACGTTAATGAAGCAATTAATGTTCCTACAGATCCTAAAGAAATTTATCAAAGAGCATATAATATGTTATCTACAGGAGAATATGAAGCTGCAGAAGTTGCATTTACAAAATTTATTAAAGAATATCCAGATAACAAATTAAGCAGTAATGCCTATTACTGGTTAGGGGAAACTTTTTATGTTAGGAAAAATTATCAATTAGCTGCATATAATTTTGCCGCAGGATATAAAAAATTTCCAGAGGGGTCAAAGGCTGCAGACCAACTATTAAAATTAGGCATATCATTATTTTCTCTTGAAAAATTAACCGAGGCATGCGCCACTTTTAAAAAACTTCTTGAAGAATTCCCTAAAATGCCTCCAAGAATTCTTACTAGAGCAAATTCTTTTCAAGAAAGATTAGAATGTAAGTAATATTGTGCGTACTTTAAATTTAATAGAAAAAAAATTTGAAAATTTTATTATTAAGAATTCAAAATATATTGTAAATAAAAAAATAGGGATTGGCGTCTCTGGAGGACCAGATAGCTTATCTTTAGCAATCTTACTTAACAAATATAGGACAAAATACAACCTTGATTTATTTGCTTTCACAGTAGATCATCAATTAAGAATAGAGTCACAAAAAGAGGCACAATTTGTAAAATCATGTATGGATAAATTATCAATTTGTCATAAAACAATAGTATGGAAAAAACCTCATTCTCAGCACAATATTTTAGAAACTGCAAGAATAGCAAGATATAATCTAATAGCTAAAGAGTGTATTAAAAATGATATAGACTTAATTATGATTGGACATCATGCTAATGACCAAATAGAAACTTTCATCATCAGATTGGAAGCAAATAGTGGTTTAGATGGCCTTGCTTGCATGAAAAGTAATACAACAATAATTACAGATTTTACAAAACTTAATATAATTAGACCTCTTCTAAATTTTGAAAAAAAAGATCTAAAAGAAGTTTGTAGAAAAACAAACATTAATTGGGTTAGTGATCCCACAAATTATAATTTAAAGTATAAGAGAACTAAAGCACGATACATTGCAAAAAGTAAATCCCTTAGCCATGACTTTAAATTAGTAATTAATCAATATTCTAAATTAAAGTTAAATATTGATAAGCTATTAAATAATCAAATTAAAAAAAATGTAAAATTTAATGATAATGGAATTTGTGAAATAAAAAATGAATTCATTAAAAAACTACCAAAATTGTTTCAGAAAAAAATTCTTATATTACTAATAAAAATAATTGGAGGAAAAAAATATCCTAGAAAATCATTGATCATAAATAGAATTATTACAAATATTCATGATGTAAATATAAATAATTTCACAGCAGGAGGTGTGTATTTCATTAAAAGTAAAAATATTATTTTACTTATTAGGCAAAATGAACCATCAATTAATCAAATTATACTTCAATATAAAACTACAATCTGGGATAGAAGGTTTTTAATTACAAAACAATGTCATACTTCTAATATTTCTGTAGGTCCTTTAACTGAAAAAGATTACATAAATATGGTTAAGTTAAAAAAAATACAAAAGACAAAAATGCCTTTTGCAGCAATAAAAACATTACCAACTTTCAGAGTACTTGACGAAATTGTTTCTATTCCCCATTTATTATATTATAAGAATTATTTATGGAAAAAAAACATAAAAATAGAACATATCGAAAATGATTTGTTTATTAGTTGTAATAAGCTATATATATAAAATATAGGAGATTTGATTTGAACAAAATTGGAAAAAATTTAGCTGCTTGGATAATCATAATTTTATTTTTGTTAGCTATATTTAATTTATTTCAGGATAAATCTGTTCAAAATCAAAATGTGTCACTTCCCTATTCGGAATTTTTATCTCAAGTTAAATTAAATAATGTAAACGATGTCACTATACAAGAAAACAATATTTATGGACATTTTCAATCAGGAGAATCATTTACTACATATGCTCCTAATGATCCATTATTAATTGAAAAGCTTACTGAAAGCGGAGTTAAGGTAACTGCAAGTCCAGCTGAAGAAAGAGTTTCACCAATATTGGGTATATTATTAAACTGGTTACCAATGCTATTATTTATTGGCGTCTGGATTTTCTTCATGAGGCAAATGCAAGGAGGAAAAGGTGGTGCTATGGGTTTTGGTAAATCTAAAGCCAGGTTACTAACAGAAAAACAAGGCAAGGTTACCTTCGAAGATGTAGCAGGAGTAGATGAAGCAAAAGATGAATTAGAAGAAGTTATTGAATTTCTTAAAAACCCTCAAAAATTTCAAAAATTAGGAGGAAAGATTCCTAAGGGTGTTTTATTAGTTGGTCCACCAGGAACTGGAAAAACACTTTTAGCCCGAGCTGTTGCAGGTGAAGCAAATGTTCCATTTTTTACAATTTCTGGTTCAGATTTTGTAGAAATGTTTGTTGGAGTCGGTGCCAGTAGAGTGAGGGATATGTTTGAACAAGGTAAAAAAAATGCACCTTGTATAATTTTTATTGATGAAATAGATGCAGTAGGCAGACATAGAGGAGCAGGACTAGGTGGAGGAAATGATGAAAGAGAGCAAACTTTAAATCAATTACTAGTGGAAATGGATGGATTTGAAACAAATGAAGGTGTAATTTTAATTGCAGCTACCAATAGGCCGGATGTTTTAGATCCCGCTTTACTAAGACCTGGAAGATTTGACCGTCAAGTTGTAGTACCAAATCCAGATATTTTAGGTAGAGAAAAAATATTAAAAGTACATATGAAAAAAATATCCTTAGCTAAAAATGTTGATCCAAGAATTATTGCCAGAGGAACTCCAGGTTTTTCAGGAGCTGATTTAGCTAATTTAATAAATGAGGCAGCTCTTTTAGCTGCCAGAAAAAATAAATTAAATGTTGGAATGATAGAGCTTGAGCAAGCTAAAGATAAGGTTATGATGGGAGCAGAGCGTCGCTCTATGGTAATGACAGAAGACGAAAAAGAAAAAACAGCTTATCACGAAGCTGGACATGCTTTGGTTATGTTAAATGTTGAGGGTCATGAACCATTACATAAGGTTACTATAATTCCAAGAGGTAGAGCATTAGGTGTGACTATGTGGTTACCTGAAAGAGATAAACTAGCTCAAACTAGAACTGAATTAGAAGCTTTGATTGCCTCTATGTTTGGTGGAAGAGTTGCTGAAGAATTAATATATGGTAAAAAGCATATAACCACAGGCGCTGGCAATGATATACAACAAGCAACTAATCTGGCAAGAAGAATGGTAATGGAGTTTGGTTTTTCTGATAAATTAGGACCATTAAGATATGAAAGTAATCAAGAGGAAGTTTTTTTAGGACATTCAGTAGCTCAACAGAGAAATATATCAGATGAAACTGCTAGAATTATAGATGAAGAAGTTAGAGAACTTGTTGAGCAAGGAGAAAAAACTGCTAGAAGTATTATTGAAAATAAAATTAAAGATTTACATAAGCTAGCTAAAGGACTTCTTGATTATGAAACCTTAAATGCTGACGAAATTTCCAAAATCTTATCTAATAAAGATATTAATAAGGAAGATGTAAAATTTGATAAAGATTCAATTAATAAATCCTCTGATGGAAAGACTAAAACATCTCAAGATAATATTCAGAAGCCAAGTCCTAACGAGACATAACTTTTGTATTTTGAACAGTGATTAAATACAGAATTATACCCACAAATATATCATTTGGTAAACAAGCTAAATACTATATTAAAAATAAAATTGCATTACCATTATCGTCAAATAATGTATGTTTTAAAGAATTTACTATTGAAACATCTGAAAAAAATACTCAAAAAACTTATTCCGTTTCAAAGCCAGACCAATGGAAAAATAGTTATTTAAGTATTAAATCAATACATACTATGATTGCAAATATAAGCAAAATTCCAAAAACCTTTATGGGCATGAATGATAAAAATTACTATATAATGGGAATATTAAATGTTACCCCAGATAGTTTTTCAGAAAATTATAATGAAATTCCATCTTTATCTGATTGTATAAAAAAAGCAGAAACAATGTGTGAAGAAGGAGCCGATATTATAGATATAGGAGGAGAATCATCTAGACCAGGAGCTTCTAATATAGATGTAAAAGAAGAGCAGAGAAGAATTATTTCTATAATTAAAGAATTATCAAAAAGAAAAATTACCATTTCATGTGATACTAAAAATGCAAGCACTATGGAAAAAGCTATTGATGCTGGAGCACAAATCATTAATGATATAAGCTCTCTTAAAGATAAAAAGTCAGCTGAAATAATTTCTAAAAACAAAGTTGGAGTTGTTTTGATGCATATGCAAGGCAACCCTCAAACTATGCAACAAAACCCTAATTACAATAATGTATCTTTAGAAATAACAAATTATTTAGAGTTAAAGAGAAAATTTGCTTTAAATAATGGTATAAAAGAAAATAATATTTTACTGGATCCAGGAATAGGTTTTGGTAAAAATGATTACCATAATATAAAAATATTCAGAGATTTAAGTATGTTGCACTCTTTAAATTCAAATATTATGATTGGAGCTTCAAGAAAATCTATGATAGGTAGACTAACTAATTCTTCAGTAGATCAAAGGTTGCCTAGTTCTTTAGCACTTGCTATATCTGCAGTTGAAAAAGGTGTTAAATTTTTAAGAGTACATGATGTAAAAGAGACTTTACAATCTTTAACAATGTGGAATCACTTAAATTATATAGAAAATAAATAATTCAAATGTCAAAAATTAAAAGAAAATATTTCGGCACAGATGGTATAAGAGGAAGAGCTAATACACTTCCAATGACAGGAGAAATAGCCTTAAAAGTAGGTATGGCCGCAGGAGAATATTTTACTAGAGGCAGGCACAAACATAATGTAGTTATAGGTAAAGATACAAGATTATCTGGTTATTTAATAGAGCCTTCTTTAACAGCAGGTTTTATATCAATGGGTATGAATGTATTTTTAGTGGGTCCGATGCCCACACCTGCAATTTCAATGTTAACTAGATCTATGAGGTGTGA
>CEPK01058234.1_pt1 | contig 30182 bp, 15 predicted proteins | sample 356231 | NCBI WGS metagenome assembly CEPK01 (sample SAMEA2620259, study PRJEB7988) | marine metagenome | biome: marine biome (ENVO:00000447); feature: deep chlorophyll maximum layer (ENVO:xxxxxxxx); material: "saline water (ENVO:00002010), including plankton (ENVO:xxxxxxxx)" | depth 80 m
GATTATACTGGATTTGGTTGGGTACTAATTAAACATGGTGTATTTGAGAGACTTGAGTATCCTTGGTTTGCTCCGAAGATGCAGATCTTTGAGAGTGGTAATGTACAGGATATGTGTGGTGAGGATGTTTCATTCTGTCTTGATGCAAAGAAAGCAGGTATGGTGACATGGTGTGACCCACGTATCAGAGTAGGTCATGAGAAGACACGAATTATCTGATACTTTATGGCGGCGTGTCTCTCCGAAATATCTCGGCGAGACTCCGAATAATCTGTACTAAGGAGGATACAAATGCCAAAAAAACTTGAATTTAAATACAACCTTTTTCATGAAGGTAAACAATTGAATAAGAACCCTTTAAGCGAAGCAGGTAAATTTGATGCATTTCAAATACTGATTCGTTTATTTGATGAGGGTAAACCTGATGCTATCGATCCTGATGAGGTCGAAGTTGTTGACATTACTGAAACAAAATGACCGTTGAAAAAATCATTGAGATTGTGAAAGCAAAATGGCAGGTCTTTGGTGTTGCTGCACTAACGATCTTCATTTTACAACTCTTATCATCTAAAATACTATTAGCTGTTTTTCTTGGATTAATCGTTACTGCATTAATACCAACTGAAACAGTTAAAAAAGTCACAAAAAAAGTTACTAAGTAAATTAATTATGGCAAAAAAAGGTTTAATGGGTACTCTTGTTGTAGGAGAAACACTCCCGAAAAAAACTCGGCAGGGTAGATCAGCTCATACTAAATTATCTGCAACAAGTAGAAATCATAAAAAGAAACCATATAGGGGTCAAGGTCGATGATCGCACCCCTTCATTCATATTGGAATAAAGGAATTGATTTAATTCATATTGATTTAAGAACTTTAGAAGAAAAGATAGATAGTATACACCGTCAAATCAAATTTAAAAGAAGAGGAGGTCAAAATGGACGTAACTTCCGATACGAATGAGCTAATTCAAGAGGTTTATAACGACGATATGTTGAAAAAGACCAAAAAATCACGTATGAATAAGGAATTACACGAAAAAAACAGTGAATTTGATGATTTTGAGGTCACAAACAAGAGAGTTGTATTATAATTGTTATAATTTAGCTACTAAATATAAAGAGGTAGATTAATTTTATAAATTGTGTCATCTTCAAGGTCATTCAAAGATATAAATTTGTCGTTTAAGCGTCATCCAGTGACTAATGACCTTGTTACGGTCAAAAATGAGGATGCAATTAAACAATCTGTTAAAAATATCATTTTTACTATTGTTGGTGAGAAACCATTTAACTCTAACTTCGGAACACATATTAATGCGTTACTGTTTGAGTTAAATACTTCATATGGTGGTGAGTCAGCCATTCAATCACAAATTGAAAGTTCCTTGTCTCTTCAAGAGCCAAGAATTGATAATATTAGTGTTAATGTGAGTGTGGAACCTGATAGTAATGCAGTTTTCGCATCAGTTGAATATGATATTATTGGTCTTCCTGTTCCTGCTCAAACAGTAGATGTTCTTCTCCAACCAGCTAGAGTATAATGGCATTCGGTCAATACGTTAATTTAGATTTCGATGAAATAAAAACGTCTATCAAAGACTATTTGAAGGCGAATAGTGATTTTACAGATTATGATTTTGAAGGTTCGAACCTTTCAATCATAATTGATGCACTTGCATACAATACATATACTACCGCATATAACACAAATATGGCGGCAAATGAAAGTTTTCTTGATTCCGCTACATTAAGAGAAAACGTTGTCGCCTTAGCACGTAATATTGGGTATGTTCCTCGTTCAAGACGTGCTGCCAGAGCAAAAATATCGTTTAATATCACTGGAATTACTGATTCTGTCACTGTTACACTTAAAGCTGGTTTAATTTGTAACGGTGCTGCAGGAAATACCAGTTATATTTTCTCAATTCCTCAAGATATTACTGTAAATGTCGTTCAGGGAGTCGCACAATTCAATGAAATTGAAATATTTGAAGGATTATTCATTAAACAAAACTTTAAAGTTAATACATCACAGTATAATCAGCGATTTATTCTTCCAAATTCGTTTATTGACACATCTACACTCAATGTAAAGGTAAGATCAACAGAAAATGCTACAAGTTCTGTTGAATATAAACAAATTAACAATATTATTGGTATAACTTCGACATCTTCTTCCTATTTGTTGCAAGAAATTGAGGATGAAAGGTATGAAATCATGTTTGGTGATGGTGTAATTGGTAAAAAACTTGCAAATAACAACTATATTACAGTAAGTTACATTACAACTGCTGGAAAAGGTGGAAATGGAGCTGCAGAATTCAGTTTTATTGGTCAATTAGTTGATCAAGACGGTGGAGTTGTGAATCCAGCTAACGTTTCTCTTGTTACAACCAATGAAACTTCAAGAGATGGTGATGAAATTGAGTCAATTTCCTCCATAAAGTACTATTCACCAAGAATTTACTCATCTCAATACCGTGCCGTGACATCTTCCGACTATGAATCGGTCTTGTCATACGTTTACCCTAATGTTGAATCAGTTACAGCGTATGGAGGGGAGGAATTAAACCCTCCAAGATACGGAAAAGTGTATATTTCTGTAAAACCAAGGAATGGTGACTACCTTTCTGACTTTACAAAGCGTGATTTAGTGCAAAAATTGAAGAGTTATGCGGTTGCTGGTATTGTTCCAGAGTTTGTTGACCTAAAATACCTTTATGTTGAGTTAGATGCTTATGCATATTACAATACAAATTACATTAGTGACCCAGAAAACTTAAAATCTTTGGTTACTAACTCATTAAATCAGTATTCTAAGTCAATTGATGTTAATAGATTTGGTGGTAGGTTTAAATATAGTAAGACTTTAGGATTAATTGATGGTGTAGACACCGCAATTGTGTCAAATATCACCAGAGTTATTATTAGAAGGAATTTGATATGTGAAATTAATAAATTTGCTCAATATGAATTATGTTATGGAAATGCATTCCACGTTGCACAATCTTCATATAACATCACATCCACTGGATTCACCGTCCAGGGAGTGCCTGGCACTGTTTATCTTGCAGATGAGGTAATAAATGATACAAGAGGTAGAATATTCTTCTTTACATATACAGAAGGTGGAAAACCATCTATTATTAAGAAGAATGCAGGTACAGTCAAATATGACATCGGTGAAATCCTTATAGATACTGTTAGCATAACCTCTACAGTCATTGAGAATAATATTGTGGAAGTTCAAGCTATTCCTTCTTCGAATGATGTTATTGGATTAAACGATTTGTATGTAAAACTTGATATGTCTAATACACACATCACTATGGTACAGGATATTATTGCTTCTGGAGAAAATACATCTGGTTCGAGTTTCATAAGAGGGTCAAGTTATGATATTCCAACATATACAAGATCTTCAAACTCTACCGTTTCTACAAAGAAAGCAATAAGTTCTACAGTTTCATCAACTACTAGTACAACTAGCAGTACATTTAATACAACATCGTCAACAACTGGATATACAACTTAATGATCGATACTTCAGTACAAAGGGTTAAAGTAAGTCAGGTAATTGAGAACCAATTACCTGAATTTGTGCAGGCAGAAAATCCACTTTTTGTGGATTTTATGAAACAATACTATATTTCACAAGAATTTCAAGGTGGAACTATAGATATTGCGGAAAATTTAGATCGTTATACAAAATTACAAACTTTTGTTGGTACAGCTCTGACAGAGTACACTGGATTATCTACGGATACCCAAAATTACTCAAAAACGATATATGTTGACACAACAGATGGATATCCAGCTAAATATGGACTCTTAAAAATAGATGATGAGATAATAACTTACACTGGAGTCGGTACTACTTCATTTACAGGTTGTATTCGTGGATTTAGTGGTGTTGATTCAATGGATCAACCTAATAGACCTGATCTTTTATCATTTAAAACAAGTGTTGGCGCTGCTCACACTGGTGGAACTAAGGTTTACAACCTTTCCAACCTCTTTATTCGTGAATTTTTCAGTAAATTAAAGACAACCTTCGCAAGTGGGTTTGAAAATAGGAAATTAGATAGTGATTTAGACCAAGTTAAGTTTATTCGACAAGTTAAGGACTTTTATAAGACAAAAGGAACAGATGAAGCGTATAAAATCCTTTTTAGAGCTTTATATGGAGAAGAAGTTAAGGTTATTAAACCATCTGAGTTTTTATTAAGACCTTCTGATGCAGATTACCAACTTACACAAGATTTTATTGTAAAATCGATTACAGGAGACCCAAGAGCATTAAAAAGTTCTACATTAGTACAAGATAAAGATGATAATGACGAAAATATCCTTGGTGCTAGTGGTGCTATATCAGATGTTAAGGATTTTATGTATGGTGGGGAACATTATTATCAAATAAGTGTTTCTAAAGACTCAATTAATGGTAATTTTGATATTCCTGGTAGAACAAGACTTACTAATGCAGTTTCTATTGGTGGAACAGTTCTTACAGTAGATACTACTGTTGGATTTCCCACTAGTGGATCTGTAAGTATTGCTAATGGCGATCCTTCTGGTATTGTAACTTATACTAATAAGACTCTTAACCAATTTACTGGTTTAAGTACAATGAGATCAGCCTTTAAGGTTGGTGATGATGTAAGATATGGAAATGTTGCTTATGGATACTCTGTTGGTAATCTTTCAAAGAAAATTGAGGTTCTAATTACTGGTGTTCTTGGTGAATTTGATATTCCAGAGACAACTTTCTATTTTGATAAGAAAGATAAGATACGAGTTGGATCATTTGGTGTAAATAAGAGTATTCAAGATCAACATTTCAATTCTTGGATACATAACGTTTCAGTAAGACATGCACCCAAATCTGTTACAGAGATTTCTTTAGGTACTTTTAATATTGAAACTACTTCTTCTAATGATTTCCTTGAAGAAGATTTTGTTGAGATTTTAGATGGTGACGATAAAATATATGGAGTTGGTAGAGTAACATCTGTTATTAGTAATAATGTTTTTGTTCTAAGTGATATACCTGGAGTCGATATTGCAGAAATACAATATGTAAGACGAAGAATTAATAGAGGAAATAGTATTGTTCATGATAATATTACCAAATATACCACAGATGTTCAAAATACTTATGAACATGCAGAATCCTCTTGTGTGTATGTTGCATCCCCTTCTATACCAAGTTTAGGTAATGAACCCATAACAGCATCAGATCGTTCTGTAGAGTGGTCTGGCACTACTGATGGCACTGAAGTACAAGTAACTACTGGTGCAGATGATCATGGATTCTATTCTGGTGAGGTTGTTAAATTTTCTATTGTTTCTGGTCATAATAATCTGACTGATGGTAAGAATTATTATATTAAACGAGTTAGTTCAAATAATGTACAATTTGCAAATTCTTTACCAGATCTTGTACAAAATACTTTTGTAGATTCTACAGGAACTGGAACATTTAAGATTTCTGTTCCTGATATTGCTAATAAGAAATTAGAACATCAAAAATTATTAAAGAAAATTCCTATTAATCCAGATTTTGATGGTAGTCAATATGAAACTACTGCTGCTACATCAACTGGAATATTAATTAATGGAACTGAAATTTATAATTACAAATCTGGAGATGTTATCTTCTATGGTGGTGTTAAATCAATAGATGTTCTTGAAGGTGGTTCTGGGTATGATTTAATAACACCTCCAACTGTTACTATTGAAAGTACTTCTGGTTCTGGTGTAACTGCTACTGCTAATATTAAAGGTCAATTTGAAAGAATTGATATTGTTGATCCTGGTTTTGACTATATTGATGAACCAGTAGTAGAAATATCTGGTGGTAATGGTTCAAATGCTGTTGCTAGATCAAGATTAAGATTAATTGATCATTTTATTGATTTTGATGCATCTTCTACAGGAGATAGAATTAATATTGCAAATGATACTATTGGATTTACAACTTTCCATAAATTTAGGGATGGAGAACCTGTAATTTACCAAACTTTTAATACTGGTGCAATTGGTATTGCAAGTGCTGGTATTACAACAGATCAAATTCAAACAACACCAGATCAAAGACTTGTTGATAATGAAATCTATTATATTGCTAAAGTTGATGCTAGTACAATTAAACTTGCTAATACTAGAGAAGAGGCTTTAAGTAAATCCAATCTTCTTAACCTAACTGGTTATGCAGATGGTACTCAGAGATTCCAAAGTTTAGAAAGAAAGAAGGTATTGGGTGATATTATTATTGATAATCCAGGTGAAGGGTTTGAGAATAAGAGAAGACTTGTAAAACCTGCAGGAATTAATACTTATTCTGATTATATTGAATATACTGGACATGGTTTTAAAGATGGTGAAATAGTTCAATATTCTTTTGATGGTACTGGAATTGGTGGTATCGATACTGAACAACAATATTATGTTTTAAAAGTAAATGATGATAGATTCCGTTTAGCTTCTGCTGGAATAGGAACAACTTTATCTGATGCAAATTATCTTGCAAAACAATTTGTTGGATTTACTTCTGTAGGAACTGGAGATCATATTTTCAATTATCCACCAATCTCTGTTAATGTAAAAGGAACTATAGGTGTTAATACAACTACTGCAGAGAATTATCATGCAGTTGTAAATCCAATTGTAAGAGGATCTATAACTTCTATTAATGTAGAGAAACCTGGTACTGGTTATGGATCACCAACTATATTTAATTTTAGTATTCCACCAACTATTAGAGTTTCTTCTGGATCATCTTCAGAATATAAAGCTATTGTTTCTGATGGAAAGATTCAAGATATAATTATTACTCGTTCTGGTGGTGAATATACATCCACTCCAGATTTGACAATTTTAGGAGATGGTATTGGTGCTAAAGTAGTTTCTTCTATAGACAGTAATGGAAATGTAAGTAAAGTTACTGTTAAAAATGGTGGTGTTGGTTATTCAACTGCTACGGTTTCAGTACAAGAGAATATTCCTGGAACTGGTGCTGTTTTCTTATCAAAAATAGATAGTTGGAATATTGATAATGTAAAACGATATGAGGATATTTTTGATAATGATGATGGATTCTTAGTAAGGGGTGATAATGATGAAGGTATTAAATTTACTTCTATGTACGCTCCAAGAGCGCTTAGAAAGGTCATAAAACAAAAAAATAGTGATAATACCTTAGATTACGCACAAAACGATTTAAGTCTCGTAAACAACGCCGAAGAGGTCTCTGGCAAGCATTCTCCTATCATTGGTTGGGCATATGATGGTAATCCAATTTATGGACCTTATGGATATGATAGAAAAGATGGTGGTATCGCTCGTCTGATTCGTTCCAGTTATTCTCTCAAAACTTCCAGAGAGAATGGACCTTCAGTTGCTGATTATCCACTTGGTTTCTTTATTGAGGATTATGAATATCTTGGAAATGGTGATCTTGATAGAAATAATGGACGTTTTTGTGTTACTCCTGATTATCCTAGAGGAACTTATGCTTATTTTGCAACCATTAATACAACTGAAAATGAAACTAGTGGAACTTTTAAAAATTATCGTTCTCCAGTATTCCCCTATCTAATTGGTGAAAAATTTGCAGCCAAACCAAACGATTGGAACTTTACTGAAACAAATAATCAATCAAAAGATATTAATACATCAGCTTTTAGGAGAAATACTTATCCATATAAACTTGATTCACCTGGTGCAAGATATTCTGGAATATATGACAGTAGAAAAATTGCAACTCAAGAAACTGAAGTTAATTATTCATCTCCTGGTGGAATTAATCAATATGAAATTGTAAGTTCTGGTGATAATTATCAAGTTAATGAAAAATTAAATATTAGTGATCTTGATAATGGAGATGGTTTCTCTGCTAGAATTTCAAAAGTTGTAGGAAAAGATATTGTTTCTATTGCATCAACTGTTGTCAAAATTGATAACGTTGTTTTCACGTATGATAATCAAACTGGAGGTGTTGTAGGACTATCATCTCAGCCACATGGTTTAACTGTAGGAGATAGGATAACAGTTTCTGGATTATCTACAGATTCTCTTAGACAAATTGATGGTAGACATACAGTTGGATTTAATACTTCATTATTTACTCTTGATAGTGCTGGAATAGGAACAACAGGTGCAACAGGAATAGTAACAAGTATTAAAGTATCTGGTGATTTATCACCTAAGAATATTCTCCCTAATGACATTATAGGTATAGGATTAACTGAAAGAATGTTAGTTCTAAATGTTGATCCAGTAAATTCAGAATTTAGAGTTCAGAGAGAATATAATGGAACTGTTGGAGCTTCTCATAGTGGAAGTGTTACTGTTACTTCTCTAAACAGAGCTATAAACTTTAATCTTGGTATTTCTACAGATATAATCACAAATGTAAATGTTCCATATTATTTTAACCCAATTGAAACTCTGTCATTAGGATCTACTGCTGGAGTTGGTGTTGGTTCTACATTATCATATTCATATAGAGTTATTGGTGCTACTACTGCTAATAAATTTGTTTTAAGTCAACAAGCTTATTTGCCTGATCATAGTTTTGTAGATGGTCAAAAATTAATATATGAAAATGGTGGTGGAACTTCAATACAAGTTTATAATGGTATATCTACTTTCACTCTTGCAAATAATACGCCAGTATTTGCTATTAGAGATTCAAAAGATTTATTGGGAATATCAACTAATCCTTTAGGAATTGGTTCTGATGGTTCTGTGGCTGGTATTGGTTCAACTGCATATAGATTATTCTTTACTGGAAATGGTTCAGGCCAAATGCATAGTTTTAAACCACAAAAGACAGAAATTACTGGTTTTGTTGAAAAGGTGGTAGGAACCGTTGTATGTAAGGAAGATCATAATTTATTACAGAATGATACTGTTTCTATATCATTGACACCAGGTATCAGTACTACTCATTATGTTGAATATGATGATGGTTCTAAGAGAACTATAATAGATGCAAAAACCTTTGGTGCTTCATCTGTTAATACATCAGAAAATACAATAACCATTAATAATCATGGTTATAAAACAGGAGATAAAATTCTTTATAGATCATCTGGAACTGTAATTGCTCCATTGATTAATCATGAAATTTATTTTATTGTTAGAATAGATGATAATAAATTTAAATTATCTAAAACTTATCACAGTTCTACTCTTCTTGTTCCTGAAATTATTGGATTAACAAGTACTGGATCTGGACATAAAATTGGATTGATTAATCCATCATTATCTCTTACTCGTGGTTATAAAGTTGGTTTTGCTGTATCAGATACTTCATTAAGTCAAACTATTTCTGGAAACAAGAGACACATCTTTAATTTTGATCTTTTTAATGACAAAAACTTTACTAATCCATATTATACCAATCAAAAAGATACTGGTTTCCAAGTTGTAGGTGTTGGTACTGTAGGTGTAACATCAACTGCATCAGTTGATTTACAATTAACAGATAATAGTCCTTCGGAATTATTTTATAGGTTAACACCAGTTAATTTGGGTATTGATGCTGACGCTAAACGTGATCCTGTTGTAGATACTGATGTTATTAATTATTCATCATTAAAAATTAACGATAGTACTTATAATGGAACTTATACTATTACTGGAATAGGTAGTACAACATTTACTTTTAATATTCCATATTTACCAGAAAGAGATTCTTATAAAGATAATGAAGCTGTTATTTTAAAATATTCAACTTCATCAACAAGAGCTTCTGGTCCAATTGACAAACTTAATATTGTTTCAAAAGGTAGAGGATATAAAACTGTACCAGTTGTAACTTCTATTGGGTCTACTCAAGGCACTGGTGGTCTTATTAGGTTAAACAGTACAGATGTTGGTGTATTAAGAAGATATACAACTAAAAATATTGGTTTTGATTATTCTGCCGATAAAACTATTCAACCATCTGTGCAATTACCACAAATTCTTCGATTAGATAGACTTTCTACTATTGATAATATTGGTATAACATCTGCTGGTAAAAATTATGTAGAAGCACCAAATCTTGTTGTTATTGATAGAGTAACTAATGAAGTTAATGAAGATGTAGTTACTGAATTGGAACTTCAAGGAACATCTATTTCAAAGGTCAATTTACTTAGAAACACAAATAATCTTTATGATACTAATCCAAAAATTGTAACAACTAATAATTCAAATGGTGTTAAAGTAATAGGACTTTCATATACAAGTGGAACAAATCTTGTAACTTTGACTCTTGATGGAACATATACAACTTCCACATATCCATTTACAATAGGTAAGGAAATATATGTAGAAAATATTGGTATTGGTTCAACTGGAAGTGGATATAATTCATCTAATTACAATTATAAACCATTTACTGTTACTGGAGTTAATACAAATCCAGGTGGAGGAAATGCTACTGTTTCTTATAATTTAGATTCTTCGGTAACAAGTCCAGGTATCTTTAGTGGACCTTCATCATCTGGTACAGTTATACGATATGAAGATATGCCCATCTTCAATGTTACTGTAAAACCAAATAAATTCTCCGATGGTGAAATTATTAGTACTGGTGATAAATCTGGTATAGTTGTTTCATGGAATGAAGATAATAAGTATATCAAAGTTTTATCCAATGATACCTTTGATAAAGGTGAAAAAATTAATGGACAATCATCAAAATCAGTTGCTGTTATAGAGCAAACTAATAAATTTGATTCTGTATTTAATATAACTTCAAATGCACAAGTTATATCTGGATGGCAAAGAGAAACTGGTTTCTTGAATGATGAACTTCAAAGGTTACAAGATAATCAGTATTATAATACTTTTGCTTATTCATTAGGAAGTGTAATAGATTATGATACTTGGAGAGATCCTGTTAATAGTTTAGGTCATGTTGTTGGATTTAAGAATTTTGCAGATGTTAATGTAGTTTCTATTGCTGGTACTGATGCTAAAAATCGTTCAAATGCAAACGTCACAGTTGGTGATGCTGTTGCTGTAACGATTACCGATCTTATTAGTGAAAAAGAATCTATTCATAATACATATGATTTTGATTTAGTAAGAGAAAATTCAAAGAGAATTGATGATAAAACAATAGCTTCTGATGAGATATTTTTTGATAATAAAATTATCACAGATTATATTGAGGCAAGAAGTAATCGTGCTCTTTCCATTGATAGTGTAAGTTCTGAATTTAATGATCTTCCAAGAGCAACCGCATATTCTAATATTGGTGATTTTAACACTGACGAGGTAAGAAGTGCCAAGTATTATGTTCTTTTATTTGATAGAAGATATCCTGGTGAAAAAGAAATTATCCAAGTTAATGTTCTTCATGATGATAATCTTGGATACATTATGCCTTTTGGTAGAGTAGAAACTGAGATTGATCTTGGAACATTTGACTTTGATGTCACTGGTAAAGTTGGTACTTTAAGATTTTTACCATCAAAATATAAAGTTAATAACTATGCTTTAAGATTATTTGCGATACAAGAATTTAATGAAACAGATTCAACTGGAATTGGTTCCACAACATTTGGAACTGGATATCATATTGAGTCTAAAGCTGTTGGTGTTGGAACTAATGGTGATACACCTTTCCAAGTTGTTGGTTTAGGAACTGCAGGAGGAACAACTACTACAAAATTACTTGTATTAACAAATGAGACTAGTGGAAATCAAAGGAGTCAACTTAATGAATTAGTTGTAATGCAACATGGTTCTGAAGTTTATATGATTGATTATGCTCAAATGATCAATGAAAATATATCAGAAACTAACTCACCTAGCGTAGGTTTAGGTACTTTTGGTGCTGATGTAAGATCTGGTATTGCAACTGTTTACTTTACACCTGTAACTGGTGTTGGTGTAACAATGAGAGTTCATCAAACTTCAATAGATTCTAATGCATCTGGTATAGGAAGTGATTTATATTCTCTAACTCAAGTATTAACTACAACAACAGATATTGCTGCTACCAGTTCTCCACAACCAACACGTATTAGTGGTTTTGGTTCTAATAGTTATCAAGCTGCAGATTGTTTAATTGAGATTACAGATACTACTAATGATAGAAGAGCTGTTACTCAAGTAACAATGATACATGATGGAACAACACCTTATTTCTCTGAATGGGGATATTTTGATACTTTCAATGGAACTGGTATTGGAACAATTGGTGTTGGTTATTCATCTACATCTGGTGGTGATTTAGAACTTAGACTTACACCTCCAGCAAGTACAGCAGTTAAGACAAAAGTACTTCAATACAATATGACAGAAACTGGTGGTTCAGCTGCTGGAATTGTAACATTCACTAATAGTAGAATCGAGGCTACAGATTCTTTATATACTGGAACAGAAAATGATGTTAAATTCTCGTTTGATTTAAAACATGCAGGATCTCCAGTATTCCATAAAGTATTTGATTCTTCTGACCCAGCAGTAGTTGATGTAACTAATGATACTTTTATAGTAGATAACCATTTCTTCACTACTGGTGAAAAAATTACATATACTCCAACTGGTACTGGTACAACAATGAGTATCGGTATTGCTTCTACAACTGTTGTAGGGTTTGGAACTACTGATAAACTTCCATCAACATCTTATGTTGTTAAAATAGCTGAAAATAAATTTAAACTTTGTGGTACTGCTACTGAAGCATTAAAAGCAGCTCCTACAGTATTTAATCTTAGCGCTGTTGGTGTTGGAACTACACATGCATTTACTTCAGGAGATCTAAATTCCAAGATGATTGTGACTCTTGATAATAATATTCAAAGTCCTGTTATTCAATCTCCAATTAATACTAAGTTAAGTTTTGATGCTCCAACAACAACTGACTTTATAACTTTGGTTGGTATATCATCATTCTATTCTGGTGATGTTATTAAAGTTGGCGATGAATTTATGAAAGTTGATACTGTTGGTATTGGATCTACAAATCAAATACTTGTGAAGAGAGGTCAACTTAACTCAGATATTGTTGCTCATAGTGCAAATGATACTGTTACTAAGTATTTGGGTAATTATCAAATAGTTAAGGATTCTATTAACTTTACTGATGCACCAAAAGGTGCAAAAGGCCCTGCAGGTTTAACAACTACATCAACATTTACTGGTAGAGCATTTATAAGAAGTGGTACTTCTTTAGGAGATATTGATACTTATGCAAATAACCATGTATTTGATACTGTTGAAGATCAATTTACTGGAATAGCAACAAACTTTATTCTTAAATCTGGTGGACAGAATATAACAGGTTTTGCAACTAATTCTGCAGTTCTTCTCTTGAATGAAATATTCCAGAATCCTGCCAATGATTATAATGTTGTAGAGACTGCTGGTATTACATCAGTTAGTTTTACTGGTGCAGGAGTATCTGTATCTTATGATGTTAATGTTTCTTCTATTCCTAGAGGTGGTGTTATTGTTTCTGTTGCTGAAACTTCAAACTTTGGATATCAACCATTAGTTGCTGCAGGTGGTACTGCAATTGTATCTGCTGCTGGAACAGTAGAATCTGTATCTATAGGAAATAGTGGTTCTGGTTATAGAGTAGGACTTCAAACGAATATTCTTGTTACAACCCTTACAAGTTCTGGTATTGTTACTATTGGTACTGCAAATGTTGATGCAGGTATAGTAACTTCAGTTACTATTACTAATGGTGGTGGTTCTGGATTTAGTTCTGCAAGTCCACCAAAACTTGATATCGAACCACCTCTTAACTATGAAAATATCAAGTTAGTTGGAAGTTCTACTGGTATTGGTGCATCTATCTCTGTTCGTGTTGGTGCTGCAACAAGTGTTATTGATTGGACTATCACAAATTATGGTTATAACTATAAGGTTGATGATGTTCTTTATCTTGAAGAGAATGGTCAAGCTGGTATACCAACAGATGCATCTGCTGGTGTTGCATTTACATCATTCAGATTAACTGTTGATAAAGTATTTAATGATAGTTTCACTGGTTGGACATTTGGTGAACTCGAAAAGTTGAATACATTTGAAGATTTATTTGATGGTGTTAGAACTTCATTCCCATTGAAGAAAACAATTGGTGCAGTTGCAACTCCAATTACTTTAAGAGCTGGAAAAGGTTCTCCTATTAAGGTAGAAGATAATACTTTGATATTCTTGAATGATGTTCTTCAGATTCCTTTTGAGAGTTATAGTTTTAAAGGAGGATCACAAGTTACATTCTCTGAAGCTCCTAAAAAAGGAGATAAGGTAAGAATATACTTCTTCAGAGGATCTGATAGTGATGTAATTGATGTTGATATATTAGAAACTGTTAAACCTGGCGATAAATTAACTATCAATACATATCCAGAAACTGGTCTTAGTTATGAATTCCAACAAGAATCCAGAACAATTACAGGTATCAGTACTGCTGATGCTGTTACAACTAATACCTACATAGATATTGGTATTACTACAAATAGAACCCTTTTAAGACCTGCAACTTGGAAGAAACAAACACAAGATGTAATAATTGGTAATATTGGAATTGGAAAAGATAGATCAGAATTAGAAGCTGGTATTAGACCAACTGCATATATCATTAATAATGTTGCAGCAGGATCAACCGAAGTATTCACAGATACCGCTTATCCTTTGTTTAATCAAGTTGATGATATAGTAGAAGGTAAGCAAAGTGTTGTTATTCTTGATAAAACAACAAAAACAGGTGCTGCAGCAACAGCTATTGTTTCCGCTGCTGGTACTATATCAAGTGTAGTTATTTCTGATGGTGGATCTGGATATACTTCTGCACCTATGGTTTCTATAGGTGTTACTGCTGGTATAGGTACTGTACATGCTGGTATAGGTACTACAGAATCAACTAATGCATATGCTTATGCTACTGTTTCTGGTCTTGGTACAATATCTGCTGTTACTATTGAAGCTCCTGGTGCTGGTTATACCAATACAAGTCCTCCAAAGGTTCTTGTTGCTCCAGAGGCTCAAACAGATGATAAATTATCAAGTGTCAAATATGATGGTGATTTTGGTATTATAACTGGTATTGGTACTACTTCTGTTGTAGGTATTGCAACTACAGGATTGACATTTGATTTACATATTCCAAAAGGATCTGTTCTTAGAGATACATCTGTTGTTTCTTCTGCTTCCACTGTAAGTGGTATTCAAACTGGATATTACTTTATTGCATATAATACTAATGTTGGAGGTGGATTAACCTCATATTCGGATGCAACAGGAACAACATCTGTTGGTATTGGTACATCCTTTATAGATAATATATACAGAGTACAAAGTGTTGAAACTGTACTTGCATCAGCACATGGAATTGGTCATACAGCTCTGAGAAGAGTAACTGTGAGTGTAAGTTCAACAGAAGGTGTTGGTATTGGTTCAAGTTCTTACTTTGGTGAATATTCATGGGGTAGATTATACGATTTCGTTAAATCGGATACAAAATCCTTTAATGCAATTAATGATGATGGTGTAACTGGTATAATAACAGGTCCAGTTATCGTCAGAACAAGAGATTTAAAAGAATCTTATTAATTAAACATAAATAAAACTAAAAGTTAATTTACAATGTCGGCAATTATAACTGATCAGCTTCGTATATTAAACTGTGAAAATTTTGTCGCAGGAGTAGCTTCTACTAGTAATAGTTATTATTCCTGGATAGGTCTTCCTAATGCTGCTGAATTTCAATCTGATTGGGATTCAAATCCTCCTGCACCAAAAGATGCATTTAGTGAGGAGAATGATGCATGGGATACAATGATTGCATTGAAGAAGATAAACGCAGCTGATATTTCTAGAGTAGTTAGAAAAATTACTTGGACATCTGGTACAACATATGAGATGTATCGTGATGATTATTCACGTTCAAATTTATCTCCTCAAACAAGTTCGACGAATTTATATGATACGAATTATTATGTAATGAATCAAGATTATAGAGTCTATATTTGTTTGCAGAATGGAACTAATCCAGAAAACAGTAATGGTAGACCTTCTCTTGATGAACCTTTATTTACAGATTTAGAACCAAGATCTGCTGGTGGTTCTGGAGATGGATATATTTGGAAATATCTTTTTACTATTAATCCAAATAATCTTATAAAATTTGATTCAACAAGTTTTATTCCTTTACCTTCTGATTGGTCATCAAGTACTTCTGTTGCTGCGGTAAGAGATAATGCTTCTACTAGTGGACAACTTAAAATCGTAACTATTACAAATCGTGGTGTTGGTTATGGTACTGCTGCAACTTATAACAAGTTCCCATTGAAGGAGACGGTAGTGGTGCTAAATGTTCTGTTGTTGTAAATGCTGCTGGTAAAATAGATTCTGTTGAGGTTACTAATGGTGGTTCTGATTATACATTTGGAAGTGTTAATTTAGAACAAGTTGGTCTTACCAATCCATCAGGTTCTACTGATGCTGGATTTAATGTTATTATTCCACCTCAAGATGGTCATGGTGCTGATATATATCGAGAATTGGGTGCAAATCGTGTTTTGATATATTCTCGTCTTGAGAATGATACATCAAATCCAGATTTTATTACAGGTAACCAATTCGCTAGAGTTGGTCTTGTTAAAGATCCATATGCATATGGATCAACAAATAAATTAACAACTTCAAAAGCTAGTGCTGTTTACGCTCTAAAATTAACAGGTGCTGGTGCAACTACTACTACATTTACAACAGATTCTGAAATAACTCAAAGAATTGGAGTTGGTTCTACTGCTGTTGGTAGGGTTATTAATTGGGATTCTACAACTGGAGTTCTTAAATATTGGCAAGACAGAAGACTTGCTATTTCTACTGACGGAAATGCACCAACTTACGGATATAATCTATTTGGATTTAATGCAGATCCTACAACTGGTGCTGGAACTACTATTTTTGGTGGATCTAGTAACTTAAATATAGATACTAACTTTGGTACTGCTCTATCACCAGGTCTTTCTACATCAATAAATAGTAGAACATACAACTTAGGTATGAGTTTTGTTAAGGGAATTGCTAATCCCGAAGTTGAAAAACACAGTGGTGATATTATCTACGTAGACAATAGGGCATCTGTTACACGTAGTTCACAACAAAAAGAAGACATAAAAATTGTATTGGAATTCTAAAGAACTATGCCACAGGAAACCAACTTAAACGTCAATCCATATTTTGACGATTTTAATAAAGATAAAAATTATTATAAAGTTCTTTTTAAACCTGGAACTCCAGTACAGGCAAGAGAATTAAGTACTCTTCAATCTATTTTACAAAATCAGATTGAACAATTTGGTACGCATTTCTTTAAAGAAGGATCAAAGGTTATTCCTGGTAATGTTACGTATGATAATAATTTTACATGTGTTCAAATAGAGAGTGATTTTTTAGGAATTCCAGTTGAAACATATGTAGATCAACTTGTAGGAACAAGAATTACTGGATCTTCATCTGGTGTTACTGCAAGTGTTAGAAAGATTCTTACTGCTGAAGATTCAGAGAGAGGAAATTTAACTTTATACATTAAATATGAGAAATCTGGTGAAGATTTTGAACAAACAGAGTTTTCTGATGGAGAGAGTTTATTAACTTCAACAGATATTACTTATGGTAATGCCGTTATTGCAACAAATGAACCTTTTGCAAATTGTTTAATTGCTGGTTCTTCAGCTAAGGGATCTGCTTTTTCTGTTGGTGATGGAGTTTATTTTATTCGTGGAACTTTTGCACAAGTTCAACAAGAAACGATTGTATTAGAACAATATAGTGCTAGTCCATCATATCGTGTTGGATTTGATGTAGAGGAAGATTTCATAACAGCTGATGAAGATCCTGATTTGAATGATAATGCTTCAGGATTTACAAACTATGCTGCTCCAGGTGCTGATAGATTTAAAATTAAAATAAGTCTAAAGAAAAAAGATTTAGATGATTATAATGACCAAAATTTTGTTGAAATTGCAAGAATAGAACAAGGAAATTTACAAACTTTTGTCAAAGAAACTCAATATAATTTACTTGCTGATACTTTAGCTAAAAGAACTTATGATGAATCAGGTAATTATTATGTTAAACCTTTTGGAGTCTATGTTAAAGAGTCTCTGAATGACCAAATAGGTAGTAAAGGTATATACACATCTGAACAAAAAACTGCACAGGGTAATACTCCTTCTGAGGATTTGATGACAATTCAAATTTCTCCAGGAAAAGCTTATGTGAAAGGATATTCTTTGGAGAAAATAGCACCTACTTTTATTGATGCACCAAAACCAAGAACAACAAGAGAAGTTAAAGAATATGCTGTTAGTTATTCTACAGGAGATCCTTTATTTTTAAATAATGTTTTTGGTTCTCCAAGTTTAGGAATTGGAACAACTGCGGTTGTTAGTTTGATGTCAAGAAGAAAGAGTGATAATAGTGCTGGTACTGAAATTGGTCAAGCTAGATTATATGATTTTAAATCACAATCATCCAGTTATGAGGATGCAACTACTGAATATGAAATAAGATTATTTGATATAAAAACTCTTACAGATGTTCAGGTTTCTAGTGCAATTACATCACTATCATCTTCAGATTATATACAGGGTAAAAGAAGTGGTGCTACTGGATATGTTTATTCTGGAAATGGAACAAATGTAACTAGTTTTAAGATGATTGATGTAAGTGGAACTTTCTTAAAAGATGAAAAACTTATAATCAATGGTATTGAAGATGGTAGAATTTTTAAGAAAGTAAGTACTTATACATTTAATGATGTTAAATCTTTAAAGAGTGCTGTTGGTGTTTCTACTTTTAGTGCTGATGTAGTTTTAGATGATGGAGATAAACTTACTAATGTAGCATCAAGTAATCTTAAATTAACTTATACTGGTGGAAATACAGGAAAAATTACAGGATCTGGAGATAATTTTGTTGGACTTATAACTGCAAATAATATTATTAGTTACTCAATTCCTGGTGAAACTACTCCTCGATTTAATAGAATTGATAAAATAAATGTTACAGGAAATGAAATTGATATTGTTGGAATACCAACTGTTAGTGGTGTTTGTATTGGTGGTATTGGAACAAATACATCAATTCCCGTAAATGATCTTCTTATTCGTAAAACAAGTTTTGATATAGGAGATAACAGTTTATTAACTCCTGTAGCTCATTCTGGTATTGAAAGTTTAGATGTAACTAATACGACTATTAATATTAGAAAACAATATTCTGATATTTCTATCGCAAATAGTCAATTTACAACTCCTACAGCAGGAAAGGATCTTTATTTCCAACCATTTGATGAAGAAAGATACTTCCTTTCTTATGATGATGGATCTATTGAACCATTAACATCAGATCAAGTAACAATTTCTGATGACAAAAAGACTGTTACTTTTGTAGCTTTAAGTAAGGCTACTGGTAAAGCAAATTTATTTGCAACAGTTCTTAAATCAAAAATTGTAAATAAACAGAAAAAATTAAATGAAGCAAATGTTTTAATTGTTAGTCGTTCTAAAGATGTATCATCTGGAGTTGGAACAAATACATTAGATGATGGTTTAACTTATAGTAGAGTATATGGAACAAGAGTACAAGATAATCAAATTTCTCTTAATATTCCTGATGCATGTTCATTATTAGGTGTTTTTGAGTCAGAGAATACTAGTGATCCAAATTTACCATCTCTTGTAATGACTGGATTCTCTGGTCCAAGTGGAGATAATTCTGATTTAATAGTTGGTGAAAAATTAACAGGTAAAACAAGTAATTCTGTAGCTTTAGTAGTAGAAATATCTGGTACTGATAGTGTAGGACTAATTTATTTGAATGAAAATCTTTTTGAGATGGGTGAAACAGTAGTTTCAGAGAAATCTGGAATCTCAGCTGTTGCAGCTGCATTTAATGCTGGTGATAGAGATATTACAGATCAATTCTCTTTAAATATTAATCAAAAACCAAATTATTATGATTTTTCAACTATAATCAGAGAAAAACAATATCCAGATCCAGAGAGAAAATTAAAAATTGTATTTAAGAATTTTTATGTTGATGCTGATGATACTGGAGATTTCTATAATGCATCAAGTTACCCATCTGGATCTAGAAAGTTAATAAATGTTGATCGCAATTATCAATTATTTGTTAGTGACTTAATTGATATAAGACCAAGGGTTGCTGCTTATGACATGACATCTGGAATATCTCCTTTTGATGCCAGATCTAGAATATTCTCAACTCAAGGTGATGGATCATTAAATCCATTAGTTCCTGATGAGACTTTGATAGTTACTTATGATTATTATCTTGGAAGGAAAGATAGAATATTTATTGATAAAAACGGAGATTTCATATATCTTCAAGGTATTCCTTCGGAAGATCCACAGGAACCACAAGCAATTGGTGATGCAATGGAAGTTGCAAAATTGGAATTTCCAGCATATTTGAATGATGTTAGCGAATCAAATATGATTCGAACAAAACATAAACGTTTTACTATGGCTGACATAGGAAGACTTGAAAAGAGAATTGAAAATGTTGAATATTATTCAAGGTTATCTTTACTTGAACTTGATACCAGTACATTACAAGTAACAGATGCTAATGGTTTAAATCGTTTTAAATGTGGATTCTTTGTTGATAACTTTAAGAGACATGAAAATCATCAGATCGCTCATCCAGATTGGAGTGCATCTACAGATCTTAAATCAGGTATTTTAAGACCAGGACATTATACCATTGCAATGGATTTGATTATTGCATGTAAGAAATACTTTGGTTTAGGAGTTCCTAAGAAAAGAGTTAGTCTTAAGAAATGTAATGATGTAGATGGTTATAATATTAAAAAAGTTAATAGGACAGTATTACTTGATTTCAGTGAAACTGAAATGGTAAAACAGATTTATGCATCAAGAATTGAAAATGTAAACCCATTTTTGATTGCATATTTTGCTGGTGATATGAAACTGATTCCAGATTCTGATACTTGGGTTGATACTAAAACGATAGATGCAAATGTTATATGGGATACAGATGAATATGATGCAGCTATTAAAAAATATGGTATCGATGAAGAGACTGGTTTAAGTGAAGTGGAATGGGGTTCTTGGAAGACTGATTGGGTAGGAGAAAAAGTACTTGATACTTATACTGAAACAAAAGATAAAACCTTTAAAGGTGGAAAGATAAAACCTAATCAAATTCCAAAAGGAGTAAAGAATAAGATCAAATCTATTCCAAATTATAGGAAAGTTATTGAATTAAATGGAAAATGGATTGCAGCGGGTAAAGGTGTTATTATAAATGCTAAACTAAGAACAAAACAAAAGTATCAAGATATCAAGGTAACAACCAAAAAATCTAAAAAAGGTATTCAGTATAACATAACTCCTACAGTCACCAATGAAGTTATTGGTGAAAAGGTTGTTAGTCAAGATAAAATCTCTTATATGAGAAGAAGAGAGATTGAATTTGTTGCTGAAAGAATGAAACCAAGAACAAGATTCTATCCTTATTTTGATGGAGTTTATGTTCATGGATGGTGTACTCCTAAACTTCTTGAAATTAAGATGAAAAGTGGTGTATTCAAGGTTGGTGAAACCGTTGAAGGTAAAATGAATTTCAAGAAATATAATGCATCTAAGTTTAAAGGTGGTAGTAAAGATGAAATTGTTTTTAGAGTGTGTCAACCAAATCATAAGACAGGTGCATATGATAATCCAGATAAAGTTTTAACTTTAAATCCATATAAACCTGGCGCTACTATGCCTGCATCATACTCTTCATCATCTAATCTTTTAAATGTTGATGTTGAAGGTCTTGCTGATCATGTTGATGATGATTATTTTGGATGTGTTAGACCAGGTATGACACTTGTTGGAGAAACAAGTGGTGCAATAGCAAAGGTAGTAAGAAAGAGACTTATTACCGATTCTCTTGGATATTTGAATGGTTGTTTCCAAATTCCAAATCCCAAATTTAAATCTAATCCAAAATTTGAAACTGGGGTAAAAACTTTTAGATTAACAACTAGTAAGACTAATGATACAACTGCAGGAGTAGTTAAAGGTCACGCTGAAGCTAATTTCTATGCTGAAGGAACTTTAAATACAGTTCAAGAAACTGTATTGAGTACTAAAATTCCTCAAATTCAGAAACTTACTCTAAAAGATCAAAAAGTATTAAACAAAAGAATATCTAGAAAAATAGGTCCAGCTGAAAAAGAAATTAGAGGTATTCAATATTATGATCCTCTTGCACAAACTTTCAGAGTAGATGATACATCTGGTGTATTCATTACTTCAGTTGATGTCTATATGAGAGATAAGGATACTGAAATTCCTTTAACAATGCAAGTTAGGACTGTTGATACTGGTTCACCAACTTCTGAGATTTTACCTTATAGTGTTGTTTCTGTTGATCCAGATGATGTAAAAGTTTCTGAAGATGCTTCTGTTGCAACTAATTTTAAATTTGATGCACCTGTTTATTTGGAAGGAGAACAAGAATATGCTTTAGTTCTTGTTACACCTTCTGAAAACTATACTGCTTGGATTTCAAGAATGGGTGAAGTTGATATTTCTACAGCTAATTTACCCGATAATGAACAAGTATTAATCAGTCAACAACCATATTTGGGAACTTTATTTAAGTCTCAGAATGGTACGACCTGGGATCCAAGTCAGTTGGAAGATATGAAGTTTACAATTTATAAAGCTAAATTTAATACCGCTCCAGGTATGGTTAGATTTTTCAACTCAAATATTAGTGTTGCAAATGATCTCATTCAATCTTTACCAAATAACTCAATTGAACTCATATCAAGAAGAGCTATAGTTGGTATAGGAACAACGTTACCACTTACAAGTGAAACTGATTTTTCAACAGGTTTGAAACCAGGTGTAAGAATTAAACAGGCTGGTAATAATGAGGCTCGAGCAAATATACTGGCAATTGCTGGTATTGCAACCATTAATGGATCAAATGATCTTGACATTATTAATCCTGGTCTTGGTTATACCCCTGCATCTGGTACTCTTACATATTCAAGTGTTCCAATGGTTACCAAATCAGGAAATGGTAGTGGTGCTGTTGGTGATGTTACTGTTGTTGACGGTAAGATTGGTGTTGTTACCTTTACCAATGGTGGAACCAATTATGTAGTTGGTGATACTGTAGGAGTAAGTACTTTAGGTCTTGGAAATGGTAGTGGTGATGTTATTTCTGTTGGTCTTATTACAGCCACTAATTCATTACTTATAGATCAAGTTCAAGGAACATTTAACATTGGTGTTGGTACAATTACGTATAATAATGGTGAAAGTTTTGTTGCTTTAGGTGGAACAAATATAGGAAGTGCATGTACTATTACATCATTTACTGTTGATCCTTTCTATGATGGTCAACACTTTAAGGTTAATCATAGAGTTCATGCAATGCACGCTTCCAATAACTATCTTTCAATTAAAGGTGTTTTACCAGATTCACCAGTTGTAGAAATTACAGCAGATGTATCGAAGACTGGTCTTGGCGATATTCAGGTTTCTGATTCATCAAGCTTTAGAAATTTTGAAGGAGTTGGTGTTGGTACTACCAATTATGGATATGCAATGATTAATGGACTTGAAATTGTTGCTTATACAGGTGTAGCTGATGGTCGCATAACTGGAATTACAACCAGAGGAATTGGACCTCGTTCTCATATGATTGGTGGTGGAAATGGACAAAGAACTCCAAAAAGTTCTTATGAAGCAGGAGATACAATTCAGAAATATTCACTAGGTGGTATTAATTTAAGAAGAATTAACTGTTTCCATGATATGTCTGATGTAGATACAACAAAATATCCTAAAGATTTGGATTCTTATTATCTTAAGATGGATAATAGTGAGGACAGAGGTTTAAATGACGTAAGTCCAGGTAGTGATAGAAGTGGTAGTGGTAGTTTCCCAGCACGATACTTTAATCGAACAAAAATGACTGGTGGACCTCGAATTCGTATTCAACGAAATATTCAATTTGAAAGTATTACACCAAATATTCAAACCATGACTCCTCCTGGAACTTCTGTTGGAGGTAAAATAAGAACTATTTCCGCTACCAGTATTAATGGTTCAGAAGAGTCATTTGTTGATCAAGGTTATGAATCGATTGTAGTTAATGATGAGAATACTCTTGATAGTCCAAGAATGATTGCTCATAGACTTAACGAAGCTAAAAAATTGAATGATGTGATGCCTGCAGGGAAATCAATGGTTGTTGATATTGAATTAGCATCAGATAATGAAAATGTTTCTCCAATGATAGATCTTGATAGAGTTAGTATGATCCTTACTACTAATAGACTTAGTGGTGGTGATTTTGATGATGATGGATTTATGCAAAAGACCAAAGTAACTGGTCAAGATCCAAGTACTGCAACTTATATTTCTAATATGGTTATTTTGAATAATCCAGCTACTGAAATAGTATTAGAATTTTCAGGATATAGGACAGAAGGTTCTGAAATTAGAGCTTTCTATAAGACTATGACTGAAGGATCAGTTGAAGATTCATTTGATCGTGATTTTGAACCATTCCCTGGATTTGGAAATACTGATCAATTCGGAAAAGTTAAAGATCCATCAAAGAATAGTGGTCAACCAGATACTCTTGTTCCTCCTAGTATTGGTGATGAGATGAAAGAGTATATTTTCTCCACAAGAGAAATAGCACCATTCACTCAATTCCAAATTAAAGTTGTTTTAGTTGGTAATGATCAATCTAAACCACCTAAGATTTCAGAACTTAGAGGAATAGCGTTCGCATAATGACAAATCACGTACCAGTTGAAGGGCAATCTGGTCTTTATAGAGATACTGACACACAAGCTATTATCAATAAAGATCAGAATGCATATAATTCTTACATAGCTAGAAGAAAAGCTATGAATGAGAAAAATGAAGAACTAAACAGAATGAAAGAAGATCTTGACGACATGAAAAATGAGATGGGTGATATAAAGTCTTTATTACTCTCATTAAATCAAAAACTAAATAATTAAAAAAATGGCACAACAGGTTATCACATTTGATCCAGAAGTTGCCGTTCCCTATGGTGTTAATTTAACCATATATTCTGGCGCTGATTTTAGTAATGAGTTTACAGTAAAAACTTCTGCTGGTTCCAGTATTAATTTTACAAATTATACTGGCAAAAGTAATATGAAGAAATCTGTAATTGGAACTGCTAATACTTTTGGGGTAACTCTTGGAACAACTAACGGAAAAGTTACTATTTCTATGGGTTCAACAGTTACAAGAAGTCTATCGGAAGGTAGATATCTATATGATGTAAATGTGAGTTCTGGTTCAACATTTTTTAAAATTGTTGAAGGAACAATTCTTGTTAAAACAGGTATTTCGACTTAAGAGGTAAATAATGGCTCAACCAAGTTCCAGACAAGGTTTAATAGATTACGCTAAGAGACAACTTGGTTATCCTGTTTTGGAGATCAATGTTGCAGATGAACAGTTCAATGATCTGTTAGATGATGCTGTACAAATATATCAAGAAAGACATTATGATGGAATTGCTAGAATGTATCTTAAATATAAGATTACACAAGAAGATATAGATAGAGGTCGTGCAAGAGGTGCTAGTAAGAATGCAGGTATAACTACAACAACTGGTACTTCTACAGTAGGTTTATCAACATCATTTGATTTTGAAGAAAATCAAAATTATTTACAAATACCACCAGCAGTTATTGGTATTAATCAAATATTTAAAATAAGATCTGATACTGTATATGATGGTTTATTTAATATTAGATATCAGTTATTTTTAAATGACTTATATCAGTTTGGTTCTATTGACCTTCTTCAGTATTCTATGGTTCAGACATATTTGGAAGATATTACATTCTTATTGAACCCAGATATGAGATATCGTTTTAATATTCGTCAAGATAGACTTTATATTGATACGGATTGGTCTACAGTTACAGTTGGTGATTATTTTGTTATTGATTGTTTTAGAATATTAGATCCAGATGATTTTACAAGAGTTTATAATGATCCATTTTTAAAGAGGTATTTTACTGCTTTAGCTAAAAAACAATGGGGTCAAAATTTAATCAAATATCAGGGTGTTCAACTTCCTGGCGGTGTTCAACTTAATGGTAGAGAAATTTATGAAGATGGTCAAAAAGAATTAGATGAAATTAGGGAGAAAATGGCTAGTGATTATGAAATGCCCCCACTCGACATGATAGGATAATGAAATATGGCATTAAATCCATTCTTCCTACAAGGTTCTAAAAGTGAACAAGGTCTTGTTCAAGATCTAATCAATGAACAATTATCAATATATGGCGTTGAATGTCATTATATTCCTAGAAAACTTGTAACATCAAAATCAATATTTAAAGAGGTTATTGAATCAAGATTTGATCAAGCCTTTCCTTTAGAAGCATATTTAATGAACACTGATGGACTTGGTGGTCAAGGTGATATGTTGACTAAATTTGGAATTCGGTCAACAGATGAAGCAACTTTTGTTATTTCAAGAGAAAGATTTGAAGAATCTATTTCACCTTTTTTAAAAGAACAAAAGGATGATTATGAATTATATAAAAGACCCAAAGAAGGTGATTTGATTTTCTTTCCTCTTGGAAAGAGGATGTTTGAAATTAAATTTGTAGAACATGAAAAACCATTTTATCAATTAAGAAATTTATATACATATCAACTTCAATGTGAACTCTTTGAATATGAAGATGAAGTCATCGATACTAATGTTGAAGCCATTGATGAAGTGGTTCAGACAGAAGGTTATATGGCAAGACTTGTTCTTTCTGAGGTTGGAACTAGAGCTACTGGAATAACAACTCTTGTTTATAATGCAGTTCATAAGATATATCTTCAGAATGATGGATATGGATATGCTGCTGCTCCTACTGTTTCTATTAGTACTTCACCTGGAACAGATGCAACAGCTGTTGCAATTATGACGGAAAGAACTGGTATTCAGACTGGAAAATCAATTGATCGAATATTAATTATTAATCCAGGTAATCAATATACTGGTATTCCAACTGTGACCATTCCAGGCCCTGGCATTGCAACTGCAGGAATTACCACTTTGGGTTCTATTGGTATTGTTACAATTACCAGTGGTGGATCAGGTTATACAACCACTCCTAATGTTTCTATTGGTACTGCACCATCAGGAGGACAAGATGCAACTGCTGAAGCGGTAATGGTTGGTGGTACTGTTCGTTATATAAGACTTACTAATGCAGGTTATGGTTATACTCAGACTCCAACTATTACTGTTGGTGCTGCAAGTAGTGTTGGAACAGGTAATTTCGTCTTTAATGAAATTGTTAATGTTGGTACTTCATCAACTGTGACTGCAAGAGTTAAAGTTTGGGATGCAAGTTCTAAGACTCTTGATGTTAGTATGGTTTCTGCAATGACAATGGGAGCTGGTCAGAAGATAACAGGTCTTGAATCTGGTGCTGAATATATTGTTAAATCAGTGAACTATAATCAACCGAATGACTTTAATAATTCAGAATATTCAGCGGATCAATATAATGATAATGAAGAGTTTGAAACTCTTGCTGATGATTTATTGGATTTCACAGAAGGAAATCCTTTCGGTACTTTCTAAATAGTTAAAAAATATTGACATGTTAGGCACTTATTATTACCACGAAATCATAAGAAAGACAGTTATCGGTTTCGGTACTCTTTTTAATAATATTAATATTCGCCATAAAGATGGAGATGGTAAGAGTTATAGTACTATGAAAGTGCCTCTTGCTTATGGACCAATGCAGAAGTTTCTGGCAAGAATTCAACAACAACCAAATTTAGAACGAGAAACTGCAATAACTGTACCTCGTATTTCTTTTGAAATGACGGGTCTTCAGTATGATGCAACAAGAAAGGCAAGTGTTACTCAAACTTTTATGGCTAAGTCTGGAACGGCAGCTAAAAAAGTTTATATGCCTGTCCCATATAATATTCAATTTGAATTAAGTGTTTTATCAAAATTACAAGATGATTCTCTTCAAATTATTGAACAGATACTTCCATATTTTCAACCATCATTTAATATAACAATTAATCTTCTTAGTTCTATTGGTGAGAAAAAAGATGTACCTATCGTTTTAGAAGGTATTACACAAACTGATGATTATGAAGGTAGTTATGAAAGTAGAAGAATAATTATTCACACATTCTCATTTACAGCTAAGACATATCTATTCGGTGCTATTGCAGATAGTACAGCTGGACTTATCAAGAAAGTTGATGTTGATTACTTCGCAGATACTGAAGTTAAGAGAGCTGTAAGAGTTCAGAGATATAGTGCTGCTCCGAAGGCACTTAAAGATTATGATAATGATGAAACAACCGTTGTGGATGGTGCAATATCTACTGCTGTTACTAAGATTAAATTGAGTGCTACATCAGATATTAGTACTGGTGATAGAATTATTATTGATCAAGAAATTATGTATGTTAGGACTAATGATACAGCTGCTGCAACTTTAACTGTTTACAGAGGTTATGATAACACTTCCAGAGCAAAACATGAACATAATGCTACTGTAAATATTCTCAGCAGTGCAGATGATTTACTTATCGAAACTGGTGATGATTTTGGATTTGATGAAATGACTTCCTTCTTCCAAGATGGAAAAGTTGCTGCACCTTCACAAGGTATAGATGTATGAGTGAATTTGGTTCCATAGAAAAGGCTTTAGATATAAAAGCCAAGAAGACTGAAGTTATTACAACTCCAGAAAATGGTTGTACTATTCGTTCAGAAAATCTTCTTAAAGTTAATCCTGAAGAAGAAATTAAAAAAGATTATAATTATACAAGAGGAAATCTTTATTCACTTATTGAAAAGGGACAAGAAGCACTTAATGGTGTTTTAGAACTTGCTCAAGAAAGTGATAGTGCAAGAGCTTATGAAGTTACTGGACAGATAATTAAAAGTGTGGCTGATACAACTGATAAATTAATTGACCTTCAACAAAAAATGAAAGATCTTGATGAAGAACCAAATAAAGGACCATCTACTGTGAATAATGCATTATTTGTAGGATCAACTGCTGAATTGGCTAAACTTATAAAGAATCAGAATAAAGATGATAAATGAAATCACCAGAATTAACTGAATTTTTTAGTTTAATTGGACAAGCTAAAAAAGAAAAAGAAGAAGAATTTGACAATCTATTAAAAGAAGCTAATGTAGATTTGGATTCATTAGCTTCATCAGTTTTTAATGGAATTGAAAAAGCGAAGATTGAAGTCAAGGAACAAAAGGAAAAAGAAGAAAAACTAATAGAACAATTGGATGATGTTCTTGATATTCTTGATAAACCAAAAGTTACTGTTGGTGTGCCTGAAGATTTTGATATATCTTCTCTTGAAGAAGATGTAGATGAGAATGATCAAATAGAAGAGGAAAAGGAAGAAGAAGAGATAAGTGATACCATATCAAAAGCGATCAAGTTTATTAAAGATACTCAGGTTAAAGAAGAATTACAGGATATTGAACCTAATGATCCAACTGTAAATAGTATTAAAACAGAAGTTAAAGAGTTACGAAATATTCTTTATAAAGTTCTTGCACATGGGCCAGGTTCTGGTGAAACTAAACTTGAATTTTTAGATGATGTAGATAGAGATTCTGCAAAAGTTAATAATAAGTATCTAAGATATGATTCCACTAGTGGTAAATGGAAAGGTGCTGATGCCAGTGGTGGAAGTGGTGGTAGTACTGCTGGTATCGATACTACAGGAACATCAGTATTTAAAAATGTAAGTATCAGTGGTGTAACTACTGTTACTGGTGGAGTTATTGGTGATTTAACTGGTGATGTAACTGGTAATGCAGATACAGCAACTGCCCTTGAAACAGCAAGAACAATTGGTGGAGTATCATTTGATGGTTCCGCTAATATAAATCTGCCTGGCGTCAATCAAAGTGGTAATCAGAATACTTCAGGAACTGCTGCTGGTTTAAGTGGGACACCTAATATTACAGTAGGTTCAGTCACTGCTTCTACTGGTTCATTTAGTGGCAATGTAACTGTTGGCGGAACATTAACTTATGAAGATGTAACTAATATTGATTCAGTTGGACTTATAACTGCAAGAAG
>CEPK01034331.1_pt1 | contig 29873 bp, 29 predicted proteins | sample 356231 | NCBI WGS metagenome assembly CEPK01 (sample SAMEA2620259, study PRJEB7988) | marine metagenome | biome: marine biome (ENVO:00000447); feature: deep chlorophyll maximum layer (ENVO:xxxxxxxx); material: "saline water (ENVO:00002010), including plankton (ENVO:xxxxxxxx)" | depth 80 m
GGAGACTATTTAGAACTAAATGATATATTAAACTTTAAAGCAGCCACGAAAATTGACAAGCAACACAAAAAAGAAGTTTTGTTAGTCCACTATATGGGCAGCCATAAACCATGGTTAACTAGTGGTGTTTTCCAAAAAGATTCAAATTATTACCATTATAATTTTAATAAAATTTCAACAAGCCATTTTCATCTAGAACACAAATGGAGGTTAAGGTCGCTTGTTGATTTTGTGATTGCTCTGTTTACTTTAAAAGTTTTTAGAATTAATAAACCAATAGTTTTTATTTATGAGTTTATAATTTCTATTTTAAAAAAAAATTAAGACACTTATAATACAGATATTGATTATTTACTAAAGGAGACTTCTTGAATATTTTGGTCTTGGGCAGTCAAGGTATGGTTGGAACGTCGGTTTCAAAGATATTAAAAAACAACAAAGAAATAAATTTATTTGAGTCAACAAGGAATGACACTAATTTATTTTTACTATCTGAAACTAAAAAATTATTTTCTGATTTTAAACCTGACATTGTTGTGAATGCAGCAGCAAAAGTAGGAGGGATTCTTGCAAACGATCTTCAAAGAACCGAGTTTATACTAAATAATCTTAAAATAAATATAAACATTATTGAAAGCATTCTAGAATTTCCTGAAACTAAATTAATCAATTTAGGTAGTAGTTGCATATATCCTCTTGGTGCAGCTGTACCAATAAGTGAATCTGCTTTAATGACTGGAAAGCTTGAACCAACTAACTCAGCTTATGCAATGTCAAAATTAGCAGCTATAGAAATGGGAGATGCAATTTCAAAACAATATGGTCACAAAGTTTTAGATCTAATGCCTACAAACCTTTACGGACCAAATGACAATTTTTCAGAAAATGAAAGTCATGTCATACCGGGTTTAATTTCTAGAATGCATAGTGCAAAAACTAAGAATGAAGAAGTATTTGAAGTTTGGGGTACAGGAAAACCACTTAGAGAATTTTTATTCATAGATGATTTAGCAAACGCTATTGAATTTATAATTGAAAATAATATAGAACCTGGACTATACAATATAGGTAGTAACGAAGAAGTCACAATAAAAGAGTTGGTAGAAAATATAAAAGGTGTAATCGGTTATCCTGGTCAAATTGTTTTTGATGAGACAAAACCTGATGGTAATCCGAGAAAGCTCCTAGATTCTTCAAAGTTTAAAAGTCTTGGGTGGAAGCCTTCTATAGGTTTAAATAAGGGTTTAGAAGAAACTTACAGTTGGTTTTTAAAAAATATAATTTAAGTTGAATATTCCCAAGTAGGCTTCATTAAACCATTGTCTATAAGAACTTTTTCTCTTTCTGCTAATTCTAAATCACTATCAACCATTTTTTTGATTAGTTCATCAAAACTAGTTTTAGGTTGCCAGCCCAATATCTTTTTAGCTTTTGAAGCGTCCCCAAGTAAGTGGTGTACTTCATTGGGTCTTGAGTACTTTTCTGAAGTTAAAACAAAATCTTCTGAATTAAGTCCAACTTGATTAAACGCCTTCTCTGCAAATTCTTTAACAGTGTGAGTCTCACCGGTGGCTAAAACCCAATCGTCTGGGGTGCTATGCTGCATCATAGCAAACATACCCTCTGTGTAATCACCCGCATAACCCCAGTCTCTTGATGCATCTAAATTTCCTAAAGTCAGGTTACTTTGCAACTTATGATATATTCTGCCTACTGCTCTTGTAATTTTTCGAGTTACAAAAGTCTCTCCTCTATGTGGAGATTCATGATTAAAGAGAATTCCATTAACAGCAAAAATATTATATGACTCCCTATAAACTTTGGTTATATTATGGGCAAATACTTTCCCAGCAGCATAAGGACTTTTTGGCTCAAATAAAGAGTCTTCGTTTAAAACAATTTTTTCAGAACCCCCAAACATTTCTGATGATGATGCTTGATAAAACTTGATATCTTTTTCAATGTTTCTAATAGATTCTAAAATTGTAATTGGACCAACAGTAGAAGTGTAAGTAGAATAAATTGGGTTTTTGAAAGAAACAGCCACATGTGATTGGGCAGCTAAATTATAAATTTCATCAGGTAAAATTTTATTAATTAAATTAGTAAGTGAGGATGAGTCTATTAAATCCGAATAATAAAGATGTAATTTTTCATCTTCTTCATATTTTGAAATTAGTGGATCAATTCTACTGGTGTTAATGTTCGAAGCTCTTCTAATTAAGCCGTGTACTTCATATCCTTTTTCTAATAGTTGACTTGATAGGTAGTAACCATCTTGACCAGTTATACCAGTAATTAGTGCTTTCATATTTTCACCTATTTTTAAATGTTACACCTGAATAAAAACTACTTAGAAAAAAGTAAAATACTATAGCAAAATATGGGTTTTCCATAGAGCCGTCAAACATAGATATAAAAGTTAAAGGTAGTAAAAATAATAAAAATTCATAATTAGAAAATTTAGTTTTTTTAACTTTTACTAGATTGTAGAAAAAATAGAATACTAACAATAAACCAAAAACTCCTCCTTTCATGAATATGTTCAGAAAATAATTATGTGAATTTTCATTCAAACCATCTAATCCAGAATATATAAAATTGTCGAAAACCAAAGGTTTTTCGTGAAAGCCTTGCCCAAACATAATTTCATTATTTTGACTAGCAAACATAAAAATATCTTGCCATAGTTGTAAACGCCAATTTAAGTTTCCATCCGCAGAATATAACCTTTCTTCATAAAAATAGAAAAAAGGCACTTCATCATCAAAAGTATTTGAAGCTACATATTTGTGTTTAAATACTGCAATAACTGCTTCCGGAGTTTCTTGGACTTCAAAAACGTTATCTACTAAAAGATGCGCAGTTGTTAAAAATAAAATTATTGAAATCAAAAATAATTTAAAAGACCTATAAGAATTTTCAATAAAATATTTCTTTTTACTATAAAGCATAAGAACTATATAAATAAATAAAGCAAAGGCTGCCGATCTGCTCTTAAAAAAGATTAAAGGTATATATATAGAAGATGTTAAAACAAATAAATCAATCAATGGACCTTTATTAGTAGACTTATTTGCAAAAAATGTTACAACAATAAAAAAGATGGCTATCTCTGCTCCTTTTAAAAATTGAGTTTTATCTGAAAATTCATTAAAAAAGTTTGTTAAAAAATCTGGATAGTAAACTACATTAAACATAAATTGTATAACTAGCCCTAAATATCCTAAATAAAAGAAGTTTTTTGTAATTTCTATATTTTTAAATACGATATATCCAAGAAACAAAAATGAAATATACCAAATGTAAACACTAGATTTATATAAATATAAATCTAGAAAATTGACTGAATTAATAAAATTAAATATAAAAAAATAAGTTAGTAAAATAAAGTAACTGTAAATGAATTTTGATCCAAAACGTTCTCTAAAAAATTTATATTTGTAAATTACAAAAATTACCAAAACTATCGAAAACCCAGTTAACAATTCTGCAAATCTAAATCCAAATATGTACAATCCCATAAGTGAACGTCCGTTTATTAAAGTAATTAAAATTACTAAAAACATAGAGTTCAAAAAGTAAAATCTATATTTATTTATTAGATTTTGTAACATTGTTGATAGTATACTTTGTTCTTCCTAATACTTTTTTTAATGACAAATATTTATTATAAAAAAAAGTAAAAAGTTTATTTATTAAATATCTAATAAATATGTTGGGTTTAGATCTTAAATTTCTACTGCTAATTATTTGAATTTTTTGTTTGTGACCTTCTTCAAATACTTTATTAAATTCCTGGGCAGCACTTAAAAAATCGTAAGGATAACTTTCTAAATTTAAAATAAATTTGTCGTAATTTTTTGATATTAAAACTAAAGATTCTCTAAAATTTTTAATATCATACCTCAAACCAAACTCTTTACAATATTCTGGTGTGGCCCCACTGTCTTTAAATAAGATTGGTAAACCACATAATGCTCCCTCCATATGGTGATTTCCTGATGGCTCATTTTCTGAAGCTGTAATATATATATCATGTTTCTTTAATTCATCAGCTAACTTTTTGCCACTTAAAGGTTTTATAACGTTGGCATTGTCGAAGTCTATGTTTTTTGGTTTGTTCCCTATAAACGTAAATTCAAATAAATCTTTATATATAGATTGATTTAACAACTCATCTAATTTCTTATATTCTAAATATCCTTTCATTAAATTATCACTCCAATGGTGAGTAACAAGTTTCAACTTCGATTCTTTATCCCAATATATTTTATCTTTACTATTAAAAATCTCTTTGTTTGGCCCACCCTTAACTACATAATATTTTTTTTTACTTATCTCATATTCCTTAAAAATATTATTAAGCCAATCGCTGACAAAAATATTTATATCCACAACTTGATTAAATTTGTTTAATTTAGAGTTTATATTATTAGTGCCTTTTCTTTCATCGCACTCATTAAATCTTTGAAACACAATAGCATTATTGTTATTAAATTTTAAATAATATTCAATATCATAACTATTGAAAGTGGAGGTTTCAGAAGTCATGAGGGGGTTGGTCAATAAAATTATATCTATATCTCTATCATTTAAATGATTTATAACAGTGTGCCCTTCAGTATTAAGGTATTCTTTTAAGTTTTTTAAAAACTCATTGCCTCCCCCAAAAGGTCCTTCAATGATTTCTGCACCAATGCTTATTTTCATAAATTCTCTTTTTTTATTTTCTTAAAAAAATAATTCTGTTCTTCTTTTTTTAAAGTAGAAATATTGTTTTCCATATTTAGAACATATAGCTTATTTTTTAAAACCTTAATTTTATAATTTTTTTTCAGTAAATCTAGAAACAATTTGTAGTCTTGTGCATATTTTATATTTTCATCATATAAGCCTATATCTTGAAGTGCCTCTTTCTTTACCATTAAAGTCCCATGTATAAATGGATTTTTAAATCTAACAACAAAACTAATGGGTAGAAAATGGGAATATCTTGGTGTAACTCGTTTTGAATTCTTCACATAAGCTCTTGTAGTACAAGCATCCAGCTGATATTTTAATAAATTTCTATACTGAACCTCTAGCCTTGTTGGCAAGCTGGTGTCATCACTATCTTGTCTAGCTATTATTTTTCCTGATGAGTTTTTAATTAAAGTATTTAGAGATTTAGTTAAACCTTGATTTTCTTTGTTCCTAAATATCTTTATCCTTCTATCCTTTATCTTGTTCAAAATTTCATATGTTCCATCCACAGAACAATCATCCATTACTAATAATTCAATATTTTTGTAACTCTGTAATAAAATGCTATCAATAGATTTCTTAATATTTTTTTCATCATTGTAAACAGATAGTAAAATTGAAATTAGAGGACTGTCAGTTGCTTTATTCATTTGAATTTAAAATAGATTCAAAGTTTCTTTTTAAGGTTTCTAAACTCATGTTTTCAATAATATAATTATGAATTCTTTTACTCTCTTCTTTAAGAAGAATTTTATTTTCTAGTAGTTCAATTTTTTCAATCAAATCAGAATAATTAAACTGTTCAAAAGAAAATTTATAATCCTCTGGGAAATACTCATCCAACCCCCCAAAAGATGGATAAATTGATGGTATACCAAAAGATGATGCTTCAGATATTAATCTTGGTTGACCTTCAAACATTTTTGTAGCAGTTACCACAGCTCTTGAATTTTTAACAACTTCTATAACTTTGTTATTTTCTAAGAAACCCAGAAATTCTATCTTCTGTGATGAATATTTTTTCATAAGCTCTTTTTCTAATTCACCAGAACCTATGATCATTAATTTAAGATTGACTTTTGATTTTTTCCATGATTCTAATAACTCTGGTACCCCCTTTTGCTCTACTAAGGAGCCCGCATATACAACATAATCACTTTCAGCCGAATAATTATAATTATCACTAATTTCAAATGGGTTGTAATTAATAAATACTTTATCTTTGTCTATTTGTTTTTTTAACAAGTAAGTCCTGTAAAAATTATTAAGAACAACTATTTTTAAGGAATTCTGCCGCATAATCTTTATATATTTTTTGCCATATATGTTTACAAATAGAGATTTAATATAAGAATTTTTAAAATACTTGTTGAAAAAATTTAGCTTACTCTTTCGCTTACCACATCTATAACACATATTATTATTATTAAAATGAACTGCTGCACTAAAGGTATCAGTACATGCAAATCTAAAATTATGTATTTTTAAAATAATTTCAACATCCTGTTTTTTTAAAATATTAAAAATACCTAAATTCGCTTTAAACCAAGTATTGTGAATGTAAACTATATCAGGTTTAAAGCTTTTTAATTTTAATTTCAATACTTTGTTAGTTTCAAAGTTTGAAAGAGAAAAAAAAGCAATAATATCTGAAATTTTTAACTTTTCAGAATTGTCAAAATTTAAATAATCCACTTTGTAGAATTTATTTAAAAACTTTATTTCTTCTACAATATTTGAATCTTCCCCGCCATATTTTTGATATTTAGTATTAATTACTAAAACTTTTTTCATTTTATTGTTTCAATTTTTGTAATTTTTACCACCTCCATGATTTGCATCATAGTAAAAAAGTGGTTCGTCTACATATACGAGATTACTAAGTTGTATAAGTCCGAGCCAACAATCGTGATCTGAAGTGTGCTCGAAATATGGTGTTCTGTACAAACCTCTAAACCCACCTAGTTGTTGAATCAAATTTTTTTCTACCACAACACTAGATAAAACAACAGAATTGTGATATTTTAAAAAGCTATAATCCCAAATTTCAGGAAATGAACTAAGTTTGAAATATTTTGTCCATCTGTACTTTTTTTTAATTTTTTTAAAATGATGTTCTAAGTTGTATAGTGGATATGAATTGTTTTCATTGTATACACCATAACCAAAATAGCCATCGGTACAAGAAAAACCAATCTTTTTATTTGTCATTTGATAAATTTGACGTTCAAGTTTATTAGGGAGCCAATAATCATCGTCGTCAAGGAAAGCTATAAAATCTCCTCCTGCTTCTGATATACCAAAGTTTCTAACTGCTGGTCTTGAACCTCCCCAGTCGGGTGTATTGTTTCTATCAAGATGAATAACTTTTGATAATTTCTTTAACTCTTTTGAGTAATAATCATCTTCTGTTGATCCATCGTTGACAACAATTATCTCAAAGTTCTTGTATGTTTGATTCTGAATACTTTCTATTGCATTAAGTAGATAACTATACCTATTGAAAGAAGGAATAATCACGCTTACTTTATTTGTATTCATGCTACAACCAATTTTATATCAAAAAAAATTATGTTTTAATATAACTTTTTAAATTTACTTATTTCTTTAACACTAGATGGTGTATATTGTTCTTAAAAGAATTTTTATGTTGAAAAACTTTCAAACTCATGAATTTTTAAACGGGCAAAATTTTTCAAAAATTGCTGATGTGATATTTGCATTAAATGTTCCAAATGATGAATTGGGACAGTTTAACAAAAGTGATTTTAAAATTATTTCAGAGAACAATGAATTTACTGGTTTAAAATTAAAAAATTTAAATTTGAAGAATGGAGACATAATTTTCTGCAACTCTAGCTATTTAAATTTATTGTTTAAATATTTAAAGCGTTTAAAAAAAGTTACATCACTTACACTTATAACGTCGCAATCAGATTTTTCAGTAACAGAAAAAATTTTCTTAAACAAACCTACAAGCATAAAAAAATGGTACGCAGTAAATGTTGCCTATGAAGATAGTAATCTAATTCCAATACCCCTTGGATTAGCTAATAATTATTCACCAAAAAATATTAGGATAAACGATCTAATAAATTTCAATTTTAAAAAAGAAAATAAGGAAAATAAATTATATGTCAACGTAAGAAAAAGTACAAATCTTAAAGAAAGAGAGAACATTGAAAGTTTATTTGGAAACAAAGATTGGGTAGTTATAAAAGAACCCAATTTAACAATTAATCAATATCTAGAAGATTTACATAAATATAGATTTATATTTTGCCCCTGGGGAAACGGTATTGACACACATAGAATGTGGGAAGCATTATATTGCGGGTCAGTTCCGGTAACTAAAACTCATGTTGGTTTATCATTTGGAAACTTACCTATTATTTCATTTGATAATTTTAATGACCTAACTATTGAAAATTTAATAGATGAATTTAATAAAACTGAAAATGATTTAGAAGCTTTAAATATCAAACATTGGGATAAATTTATGAAGTCAGAGATTAATTTAAATGATGAATTCACAGAAAACATAAAGGAAATTAACTATATAGAATACATATTCTGGAAACGGATTGAAGTTTTCAGAGTTATAAGTAGTAAATTAAAAATAATTAGATTTTATTTTAGAAAAATTATAAAAAAATTAAACAACTTTCTTTAAAATTCTTTTGCCTCTTGACAATTCAATTTTGTAGTGATTTGAATATTTTTCAAAACTATCTATATCATGTGTTGAATTAATAATTGTTAAATTGCTATTCAGTAATAATTTAAATATTAAGTCTTTTGTCTCTTCATCCAAATTAGATGTAGATTCATCTAAAAATAAAACATCTACATCTGAAAGAAGTACCCTCATAAATGCAATTTTCTGCATTTGGCCTGAAGACAAGCTTTTATTATTTACTTGTTCGTCAAGATTAACTTCATCTTTATCTTCAAATAATTTAAATGTATGAATCATTTCTAAGATTTCTTCATCACTTTTTGAATTGTTATTCCCATACATAATATTTTCTCTTAATGATGCAGAAAAAATTAAGGGAACAGGGCCAACAAAACCAAGCTTTTCTGATCTGGCCAAAACTTTTCCTTTATTTGGGTAAAAAACACCAGCTAAAATTCCCAACAATGTACTTTTACCAGTACCGTTAGTTCCTGTAATTATTGTATGAGATCCTTTTTCAATATTTAGATTTAATCCAGAAAATATTGTTATATCGCTATTCAAATAACTAAAGTCTACATCTTTTAGCTCAAACAATAAATTATTAGATGGCTCATCAGTAATGACATAATTTTCCCGTAATGTTGAAACTTTGTATTTTTCTAGTTGATAAAATGCAGCAAGATGTACTTGGGAATTAACTATGTGGGTTGCAGCATTAGACATATTTGCTAATGATTGGAACATTCTGAGAGTCACACCCATAAATGGTAAGGTAATTTTAAAAACATCATTGAAAAAAAGTGCGATAATTGAAATCAAAAATACAGTAGTAAAAGGTGCAAGATATGAGTTTAAAACTGTCAACTTGTGCCTTGTCATGTGGTCATCAAACAAACGCCTTGTTATTTTTACATACCTATTAGTTTCATCTGTTTCTTTTTTTAATAATTTAATTAAAAATACATTATCTAAAACTCTTTGTACATCAGTACTTGCCTCTTGGCCTGCTTCGAATATTAAATGTTCGTACTCTTTTGATTTTTTAATTAAAAAGTAAATTGGATATATTAAAAAAATAATACCAATAAAAAAAGCACTTATTGTTCTTGGCTCTGTTAAGAAAAGATAAATTGTAAATGCAATGGACTGCAAAAAGAAATTGAGGAAGTTAGCAATACTTGTGTAAAAAAAAGAAATATGTGGTGCCAAAGTATTTACGTAATAGTATGTGTCAGCTGTAGAAAAGTTACGATTTTCAAATACTTGAGACAATATATAATTTTTTAAATTCATTTGAACTTCTTGTTCAAGTTTCTTTAAAACAACACTTTGTAGATATTGAATGTAATATCTAAACGCAATACTTACTGGAAGCAGTATTTTTATTTCAAACAAAAAGTTAAAATAATTGAGTTCTTCTGGTAGTACGTTGAGGTCCGAAAATATAGTAGTAAAAAATAAAATAATACCAATATCAGAAAAAGCAATCAATTGTGTTAAAAAAACCGAAAACAAAATAGTAATTTTTTTATTTTTAGTTTTTGTTATTTTTGAAACATATAAGATATCTAAAACAATCTCTTTTAGATTTTTACCCATGTACTAAAAATAATATATAAAAATTTTTATTTAATCTATTTTTTCTTGACTTTAAATCAAATAAATAGTTATTAAGATGTTTATATTGGTGAATTCGTTTAAATGTTAAAAATTAAAATTAGTATAGGTTGGAACATGGCTTTTAAAGAAGCCTCTCCCCACAATAAACAACTCTCTATTTTTAACTTCACTAATACAAAAGATAATATTTACAACAATAAAAAGTATTACCTTAATACTGAAGTAGAAGAACCAGACTATTGGTTTATTATAGAAAACACTGATTCAAGACAAATAGAAAAAGTAAAAATAGACAAAAAAAATATAATTTTCCTAGGTTCAGAAACTAGATATGAACCTAGTTATTTTTTATTAGACTCTAAGAAAGAGTTTCTGAACCAATTTAATGTTATTTATTCTCCAAACTATTTAAATTTAGAAAATTCTATCAACGAACCTGCTTTCTTAAATTGGAAACTTAGAGGTGATCCATTTGAAATTAACGATAAAGAATCTGATATTGAATTTTACGAGAAATTTCAACCAGAAAAAAATAATTTATTAAGTGTTTATTGTACTGGAAAGCAAATCAACGAAGTTCATAAAGTAAGGCTGGATTTTGTTAAAAAATTAAAAAGCATATTTGGAGATGATCTACATTGGTATGGTGATGAAATTAAAACAAAAGATAAAATTGAAGGCATAGGTAGTTATAAATATCATTTAGTTCTTGAAAATCAATTAGGACACAATTCAATGACTGAAAAACTTTTTGATTCTTATTTAGGAAATTCATATCCAATTTATGCTGGTGCTACAAATACTGAGGACTACTTTCCAAACAATAGTTTTACAAAAATTAATTTAAATGATTTTAATGGTTCCATTAATACTATTAAAGAATGTATTTCAAATAACTACTACGAGGAAAATTACAAAGAATTAATTACGGCAAAAAAAATTGTCTTAGATAGGTTTAATCTAATCAAAAGAATAGATAATATAATCGAAGAAAAGTTAATTCAACCTGATGCAAAGAATTTAAAAACAGAAATTTCAATTTATCCAAAATTTCATTATGAGGGAAAAAGTAAACTATCAAGATTATTATTTACATTTAATCAAAGACTTAAAAGACTCACAAACTATTTAGAGAAATTTTATAGTTAGATATTAAATTTGTTATGTAGAATTTAGCTATGGAATTAAATTTTGTTTATTGTTTTGATGATAATTTCAACCTACAAGCTTTAACTTCGATTAAATCTTTGCTCGATAAAATAACTAAAAAAGCAAATATTTTCATAATTCATAAAAATATTGAGTCATTTAATAAAATGTCAAAAATTATTGAAGAACATGATAACTTATTAAATCTATTTACATATCAGTTTGATTCAAGCAAGGTAAATTTGCCACCAATTAAGTCTCATGTTTCTGAAGCTACATACTATAGATTATTTATTTCACAATATTTGCCTCAAGATATTAAATTTTTGATTTATCTTGATGCTGATATTATATGTGTAAACGACCCAACATCTAAATTGATTAATACTTTTTCACAGATTGAATCAGAAAATACAGTAATAGCAGCTAAGGTAGAATCAAAAAGAGACCAAAATAATATTTTTTTTGAAAGATTAAATCTAAAAAATAATGAACAATTCAATGCAGGAGTTTTAATAATTGATTTTTCTCAATGGAGAAATCAAAATATTGAATCTGATTTATTAAACATTCTGAATCAAAGATTCAACGAAATCTTTGATTATGACCAGGAAATATTAAATATTTATTTTGATGGTAAATTTACTAATTTAGATAGCAGTTTAAATTATCAAGCAATAGGAGGACAAGACGAGAAACTATACAATCATATAGAAAATAGCGTTTTCTTTCTTCATTATCTAGGAAAGGATAAGCCCTGGTCAGTAGAAAATTTTATATTTTCAACTTCTAAATTTTACCAACGAGAATTTAATCAATTAGGTTTTGGGAAGCCACATTTAATTTTTCCAAAAGATATCTCAACTATAAAAAAATTTATCAAGATAATTTTTAGTTCAGAATTTAAAAAATTTGACAGCCCTTTTATGTTTTTAAAATATTCATTCATTTCTTTTTTCAAAAGATTAAATATATAAATAAATTTTTGACTGCTTCTTTAAACTGATTAAAGGTCTGATATCAATCTATTCTCATTTTTCTTTTTACAATTCTTTTAATCTTTTTTTTATTAGATACTGTTTTCCTCCAGAAATAGTTAGAACTGTAAATAGTAGTTATTTCTGATGAAGTTGGTTTTTTAGATGTATTTTCTTCTACTAATTTATTTAACCTATAGTAAATATTGAAATCACTTAAGACCCTGTCTTTTGACTTAAGAAGTTGATTAAAGTTTTTCTGATATAAATTACTTTTAAGCACGCTTTCAATTGATTTAATAGAATTGTTTACATCATTTATGTTGATAGATATTAATGAATCTTTATCAAATAATTCATTAATATTAGGTGCGCCATAATAAATAGGAAATGAAAGTCCAAGGAAAGAATCATACAGCTTTTCAGTAACTAAATTATTTCTTGACTCATTTTCAATTGCTATATGGTATTTAGATTTGAAAATTATATCTGATTTTTTCTCTATGGCATTTATTCCATTGCCATACCAATGTAATCTTTCTCCAAAATGATTTTTTAAAATCTTTACAAACTCAAGTCTTAGTGAATGATTTTCAGTATGAGATTTATTAGAACAAATAACACTTAAATCAATTGATTTTTCTAAGTTATTTAATTTAGATAAATAGTCGAAATTCAAATTTGAATCTTCAAAAATTTGGTCACCATGGTTTGAGTGAATCATCCATTGGCAAAAAGGAGGCGTGCTTACATAGTTCTCGTTTCTACTAGCGTAGCAGCCAAAGCCTTTGCTGAATTGATTTAAAAACCTTTCCATATAGTTTTGAAAAAAATAATCCTTCCTAAATGAGGTTTCATTATTTAGATAAAAAATATTATTTTTTGGGACTTCACATGTTTCTGTTTCATATTTTAAATCTTCAAATACTAGCCAAATGTCTGCTTTAGAAATTTGAGTATTTATATGATAATTAATCTCAGGATTTTCATTTTTGCTATAAAAATTTTTCAAAGTTAAATTTTTACCATTACTGGCCATTGAAATTTTTACATCAATCATTTATATAATTCTAACTACTAATAATGATTTATATAAAAGTTTAAAATTTGATATTAACTCTGAATCCCATAAATAAAATTACCTTTACAGGCTAAAAGTTAATATTCGTCAATAGTTTTTAATCTTTATCCAGGATTTTTCAAAGTTTAGATCAATACTTGAATTTTTCATCCAAGGGTCAGCAATTATAGTTAAAGATGTTTTTGAACTTAAAAATATGGCAGGTATTAGTGGTAGAGTACTATTTCCAACAATAAAATTTTGAAAATTAAACATTTTAGTAATATCAAATAATAGTTCTTCAATATTTTCTTTGGGGCCGTGTATAGCTTTTGCTTCTTTAAAAATATTTTGTTCACTAACCCATTCAAAATCATCAGTAAAAACCTCAAATGTAAATTTGTCTATTTTACTTTTACATAAACTAATAGCCTCTTCATAGAATTTAATATCTAAATTTTCACCAATATCAACATAGTCGCCCCTCCTAACATGCACCAATGTAGTTCCATCATTAGTATCAAGTGATAAATTGTTTTTAACTACTTCTTCTTTTTTTAAGCTTTCGATTAGATAATCTTTTTGATTTTTAATAAGTTCTATATTTTGCCAGTAACCATCGAAATGATTAAGGGATCTCCCTTCGCCCTTTAAAAAAGATTCAAAATTGTACTCTTTTCTAAATATTTTATTTATTGATCTATTAAAAATATTTTTTTGTGAAACAAAATATAAAGATTTTAGAAGCCAGACCATAAATTGATTAGTTTGTCTAAATCCAAAATTGTTGCTATTTAAAGGAAATCTTTGAGTTCCCGGTTTAAATATTATTTTATTAAGATTTACAGTAACTTCATACCCTTCATCTTTTAAATAATTTGCAAAAGAATATTGAAATATTTGATTTCCAAAACCGCCTTTAATTTCTACTACTGCTTTCATCAATAATTTATATAATAGAATTTAAATTTTAACAACTTAGGTTTTTTATAAAATTTGTTATGTTACACATAAGATTAAAATTAACTTATATATAGGCTTTATTAAGTTGAAAGTATTAGACATAACAAAGATTAATTAAATAATGAAAATAGATTCCGTCATACTATCAAGCAATGATAACCCCGACTATATTCAATTCTGGCCAATTGTGTCTGAAGCATGGACCTTAATGGGTGTAGAACCAATATTAATTTATACGGGGGAACAAAAATTAAACCTTAAAGGAAATGTAATTAATTTTTACAGTAAAAACATGGATTCTTCTTTTGTTGCTCAAAACATAAGAATTTTGTATCCAAGTTTACTTGATGACAATACCTGCTTAGTTTCAGATATAGACAATTTGCCACTATCTAAAAATTATTTTGTTAATTCAGTATTAAATTTCAATGATAATTCTTTTATTATTTACAGACCAGATGCATGTCCGCCAAATATGATTTCTATGATGTGGAACGCAGCAAACAGTAGTACATGGAAAGAAATATTTAACATAGATTCTGAAAAAAATATAGAAAAAAATTTAAAAAAATGGTACACAAGAAAATATGCTATTGAAGGAACAGCTTGGTATACAGATCAAATTAAATTAAGAAAATACGTAAACAAATTCTCTAAAAAGAATAAATCAAGAATCGTAGAGTTAAATGATGATGAATTGGGGTTTTATAGATTTAATAGAAACAGATTGGAAAAGCACTTCAATATGATTAATGAAAATCCTAATCTTAAATTTACAGACTTCCATATGCCAAGACCTTTTAGCGACTATGAAGAATTAATTAATAAAGTGTTTGAGTATCATAAGAAATACATAATTAATTAAGGCTATTTATTTTTTGAATATAGCAAGAAATTTCTAAACTGTATTTCACCATAAAACTTAAATGAATAATATTTTTGAATAATTTTTCTTAAATATTTTAAATTGCTTAATTTAAAAGTAATAAATATACCACTGTATAAAATATTTTTTAAATTTTTACTATTTAATTTGAAAACTAAATTCATATATTTAAACAAAAGAGGTTCTAGTATTCTGTGAAAATGTGGATCTAGCCTGCACCTATAATGGAAGTGGTCGCTATCTAATAAACCTTTTGGTTTTAATACTTTTATCAAGTCTTTTGGAGTTATTGTTTCGTTCAAATCTTTCCTTATTGTGTTTTTTGGTAAAATATTATATTCTTTCAAGAACTTTGCTACTGCAACATCATCTGGAAAATTAGTATCGAATTTATTCTTATTATTTAATATTAATTCAATATTTTTACGACTTATAAAAAATCCAGCTCCTGAAGCAATTTTGATTTTTTGTTTAGTGTCTATAACAATGCCTGAAAAATCAAGGTGTTTTTTGTTCTCATCTATATATGTTTTTAATTTTCTTAAGTTAATAAAAGAGCTAGTGTTTGTTCTAAAAATATAATCAAATTCAAAATGCTTATATACTTCTTCAAAAGCAAGGAGTGTTTTCAAAGCAATATTTTTATAATCATTACTTGCATTAACATACAAATATTCATTGGAATTATTACCTATATAATCTAGTTCTTTAAAATCAAGATTATTGTCTCCCGTATAATGTACAATTTTAAAATTATTATTGTTTTTCCAAATTTTTTTTTGTGTTTTTGATGCTACATAAGACAAATAATTTCTAGAACATACAACTAGAATTAGGACTTTAGGACTGTCTTTTTGTATTTTCACTCTTTATAGAAGTTTAAACAAAGTTTTTACTTGTATTTAGATATATTCAACTATTCAAAAAAGAGGGTATAAAATATTAAAAAATATATAAAACCTAATTAGATGATGTAATAAGAAGATAGTTAATAAATAGTTATTCTAATTAGACTTAATAAGTCATGATTAATTTTATTAAATCTATCTTAAGTGATAAGTTTAAAGACAAATTGAAACGAGCTGTTAAATTATTTAATAATAAAATTCATCCAATAAAGATTTACAAAAATTTAATACTTATCTTGAAAAAGAACTCACTTGAATTATTAATTTATCCAAAAATTTCTTCTTATGAAAAATTAAATGAGTTCTATTGGATGTTAACTTACTATCTATACCCCATAAGAGATAAGATAAATAATATTTATATATATAGTGAACTGAAATTAGATAGTCTAAATTTAAATGAAAATTTATCAGATGAAATAAAAAATTTCAATCAATTAAAAAGTAAGTTTCACACTATTGATGAAAATTCAATAGATACCAAATCGTATAATGTAATTCTTATAAATGACCAAATAGAAGAAAACTCTAAGCTCTACAAATATGACAAAAAATATATGGTTGATTTTAAAGAAAATAAAGAAGCGTCGGAAACATTGATTAACATTTCACAAGATTTTACTGATAAAAAAGAAGTGAAGGAAGTTTTAAGAGAAAGTGAACTTAAATTAAAAAAAATAAAGAAAAAAATAAAGAAAAACAAAGTTCTTCTGTGTGGCTCAGGACCTACTATAGATAATCTTGATGTAAATTATCAAAATTATGATGTAATGATATGTAATAGCATTGTAAAAAATAGAAAATTTTTAAAACAAGCTAGGCCAAAATATTTAATGTTTGGTGATCCTATATTTCACCCTGGTCCATCTAAATATGCTGAAAAATTCAGAGAAGATGTTCGATTTTTAGTAGAAGAGTATGATACTCAAATTTTCACACTTTCAAGAGACTATCCAATTTACAAAAATGTATTTGAAAAAAAACACTTAAACAATTTCTCTTTTGTGCCTATGAAAAAAATTAACAATTATAACAGTGACCTATTAAAAGATTTTTACATTAAAGGTACTGGTAATATTTTAACTTTGCTCATGTTGCCGATTGCATTTAGTTTATATGATGAAATAATGCTTGCAGGATTTGATGGAAGGAAAAAAGAAGAAAATTCTTACTATTGGAAACATAGTAATAAAAATCAATACGATGATTTATTAGAAGAAATAAAATCTATTCATTCAGGTTATTTCAAGAAAAATAACTTTTTCTATGATCAGTATTATGAAAATCATATTGAAACTGTCAATAAATGGCTCGATTTATCAAAGATTAATAAGAAAAAAATAATTAGCCTTACTCCAAGTAATATATTTTAATTTGAATCTTTTAAATACTCTGTCCCTCTTGGCAACTTTTTCTTATGATATTTTTTTAAATTAGATTGAAAAATTTTTAAATCTTTTTTTCTATACTTCCTGTTTTTTTCTGAATTTTTAACAAAAACTTTAATATCTCTTAAGCTTTTATGCTTATATCCAAATAAATGAGCTCTATTAGATAAGTCATTATCAGCATACCAAAAATCAAACCTCGTATTGTTCATACCAATCTCTCTAAATATCTGTTTGTCAAAAATACCATAGTTCATTGTTACTAAGCCTGGAGGTGTATTTTTAGTTTCATCAACTAGATTCCAATCATTACTATGATCATTTCCCTCTAACCACTGGCGGTCTTGCATTAAATTTATATCATTACCGAGCTTCCAGTTAAAAATATAAAAATCATATTTATTTGAATTTATAACATTTAGTACTTCTGTCCAACTGTTTATTAAAAGTGCGTCGTCATCCCAAATACAAATAAACTCATTTGATGTGTTCCGGATTCCTAGATTCATAAAATGAGAATAAGATGAACGTTTTCCATAATTCAAAAAAACTAAATTTTCATAATTTAAAGAATTTACATAGTCTATTGTTCCGTCGGTGCTTCCTCCGTCAACTAAAACCAACTCTAAAAAATCGTACTTATCTATAGTATTTTTAATCAAACGTTCTACATTGTCTTTTCTATTCAAAGTTCCAGAAACAATACTTATGTTTTTTTTCATAAAATATAATTAGAAACTGTTAAGCGTGGAGGAGATATAATCAATTTCGTCATTAGTTAACTTAGTAGATGATGGAAGCCACAAATATTTTTCAAAAGTCTCTAGAGAAGAAGATACGTCTACATTTACATAGTCAGCTAAATATTTTTGTGTATGTAATGGTGGATAAAGCGTTCTAGTTTCAATATTTTTTGAATAAAGGAAGTTAACTAATTCATCTATATTGTTATCTTTTAATCTAATTGTATTGAACCAAGGTAACTCATGTTCCGAAAATTGTACTAAATCAAATTTATTTGAACTTAATGTTTCGTTATAGTATTTCTGTATTCTTTTTTTTTGATCAATAAAATTTTCTAATTTAGAAAATTGTGAAATTCCAATCGTAGCTTGTAAATCTGTGAATTTAAAGTTCAATCCAAACCCCTCATGAAAATCAGACTTATCTTTTGTTCTATTAAAAGATTTCATTTGAATGAGAAAATTGTAATAGTCTGTATCGTTAGTAAGAACCATTCCTCCCTGGCCCGTGGTTATGATCTTATGGGGTGTGAATGAAATAACACTTAGATCTCCTATAGATCCACAGTTCTTAAGGTTTTCATATTTAGATCCTAAGGCATGTGCTGAATCTTCTATCAAGTAAATTTCTTTTTCTTTACAATAATTTTTAATTTCAACAGAATTCCCTGATTTACCATTCAAAGGTACATACATTAAAGCGCTAATTTTATCGACCTTCTTTAAACTCTCTAAACTTAAACACAAATCCTCATCTGTATCCACAATTACAGGAACATGGCCAGCCCATAAAATAGCATTAATAGTTGCAACCATAGTTAGGTTAGGCACAGCAATCATAGAACCTTTTTTTAAATTTAATGAGAGAACTGCCAAGTAAAGAGCTACCGTGCCGCTTGTCACTGCAACAGCATACTCCATACCAACATAATCGGCTATCTTTTGCTCAAATTCCTTAGTTACCTTATTTTCGGTTGCCCAACCTCCGGAATTTAAATAATCTACTATATATTTTGATTCTAAATCATCAAAATTTGGTTCAACTTGATGTATCAATTGTAGATATCCTTTTTCTGTCAACTTCTGGACCAAAATAAGGCCCATTTTTGATTTCTAAGACAATAGAATCGTCATTCATGATATATTCATGAACTCCATAAAGTTGAACAATTAACTCACCTTCGTTTAAATCAACTTCTTCTACAAAATTACCTTCTGTAGTATATAGTCGACATTTAACACTGCCTTTGTGTACCAGTACAATTTCTTGGGTTAAGTTTGAAGGTTTTTCATGTTCTAAATGATAATGTGGTACTGTTGAAAAATTTTTTTTATACTTCCATGTTCCAAGCTGAATAAAGTCTGAATCATCAGATAAGAATTGCAAACCATCTTTTACTTCGTTTAAAGAACAAACAAAAGCATATAACTTGCCATCAAAAGAAATTTCTTTAATTTTCATTGTATCTTGTATTATAACTTCAGATTATGTAATTGGCATTTAGTCAAGATTATCAATCTGCTCTAGAACATCACTCCAAGAAGAGAACTGTATAGACTTATCATCTATATAAGCAACTGCTCTTGGTTTTTCAGAAGTTACTTTAGATATAAATTGATCTAAATCATTATTTTCTAACCACTCCCAAATTAGTTGTTTGCCAGACTTTCCATCTACAAAACCTCTATCATGTCTTGCTTTTGCAGTATGAATAATTATCGTATATTTGCTTGAAATTTTTTCTAGTGCTTCTCTAGTTCCGTCTACCGGTTCATCATAAATAGTTCCATCAAAATAGCCTTTAGTGTTTTTGTGAATTACGCCATCGAAATCAATCGAAATGTTTACTCGTTCGTCGGGATAAGAATACTTTCTCTCTTTTGATGCACCGGACTGACGATTAAGCTGCTCAAGGTCTTTTGGTTTATTTTTAAATATAGGTGGTGTAGCTTTCCCAGAACCATGAGTAAGTTGATATGTTAACAGCAAAGACAAGACCTCTGCTGTATGATAAAATTCAACACCTTGTATTACCTCAGTTAAATTAGGAATTTTTACTTTAAATGGGTATGAGGTAATTACCCCTATTTGCATACCTTTTAAATTACCATATTCAAGAGCTTTAATTATATCGCCAGATGTTCCAGAGGATGAAATACCCAAAACAAGTGATTTATCTACTTGTTCTTCTGTATAAGAAACTGTTCTCTGCTGAAGCCATTGAACCATCCAATCATCAAAGGTTGTATCATTGATTAGCGAAGTAGCAACAATAGCACTTCCAGGAGCTTGTGCATTTTTAGTGCCATTAGAAAGTCTTGAAATATCTGCCGATGCGTGATCAGCTACAGCTAAATTGCCTCCATGACCTAAAAGAAAGATATCACTACAATAATTAAATTTAGCTTGAAGCTCATTCCATTCAGGAGTATCAGTAACTTTGTTAAAGACTTCTCCTATGTTTTCAAAATTTAATTTATCCATATACAAACTTTAGCTGTTTAAATGAAATAAATGGGATGAGAAAAATTAGTACAACCTTCCTACTAGGCCTTCCTTAAAGGTAATTTCTGCTAATTCAAATTCTTCTAAAGTGTTAATATCCATAGACTCTATAGCATTTAAATCTATAAAGCCTGGATTGTCACCAATCAGTGCTCTGTTTTTTAACATCATCTCTTTTTCTATTAACGAAACTCCATAGTTCAACATTTTTATATCTGGTAAGTCTTGACTGTTAGGTATATTATCTAGTTTATAATTCAAAGGTTTATTGTCTAGCCACAAATGTCCTTTAACTGAATGCGTTGAAGTTAAACTATCAAAGTTTTCTGATTTATAATATTTTATAATTTCATCGTGTCTAATAGAGCTTATAAAGGGTGAGCATACTGGGGCCAAAAAAATTACATCTCCTTTCGTAGTTTCTGCAATATGTCCGTGAAATTCTGAATTAGTCGCTTCACTGCTAGCGAAATATTGTTCTCGCTTTTGTGTTGAAACATTATACTTCTTACCAATTTCTAACATTTCTTGACTGTCGCTATTTACTACTATTTCATCTATTTGTTTACATTTAACTAATACATTTAGTTTTAGTTCCAATAAATTAGTGTTGTGAAATTTTCTAATATTTTTGTTAGGAACTCTTTGAGAACCAGCTCTTACAGCTACAACAGCTACTATTTTTTTTCTAGATTTAAATTTGACCACCATTAACGTCTATTATTGCTCCATTTATGTAATCTGATAATTCTGAACAAAGAAATACTACGGGACCTACCTGGTCTTCTACGGTTGCCAGCCTCCTAAGAGGGATCTCTGAACTAAGTTTTTCTTGTTCTTCTAACGACATTGAGTTTTGCAACATATTGGTCAATGTCTGTGATGGACATACACAATTTACATTTATGTTTTTTGGACCCAGTTCAAAAGCTAGCTGTCTTGTAAATCCAATAATGCCGGCTTTTGAAGTTGTATAGTGAACTCCGCTAACTAAGCTTCTGTTTCTTCCTGCTATAGATGAAAAATTTACTATTCTAGATCCGCTTCCCATTTTATCAATACATTGCTTCGTAATGTAAAAGATAGAATTTAAATTTGTATTGATAACTTCACGCCATTCATCTAAATCAATTTCGTCAATTTTTTTTGTAAAATTAATACTTGCAACATTTATTAAAAAATCTACTTTATCTACTTTTGATAAAAACTTATCTACTTTTTTGGTGTCCTTGATATCAACACCCTCTTTTCTTGAAATTGAAAATACTTTTGAACCTAAATTTTCAAACTCTTCTTTTATCTTAAGGCCTATGCCTGAGGAACCGCCAACTACGATAGTAGTTTTATTTGTGAAATCAATCTTCATATATATGATCTACATCGGGTTTTGTAATAGCTAATCTTGCTGCGGGCTTGTCTCCAATTACTGTTATTTGATGCCATGTTTTTTCTTTAACAACAACTATATCTCCAACAGATACTTCCTGCTCTTCACCATCTATAGACCATTTATATTGTCCTTCTAAAATTACCCAGCATTCATCAGCATCGGGATGGTAATGCATTCTGTTTCCTTCTCCTGGGTTTTGTTTAATTATTACGCCAGCAAATCTACTATTGTAAATAACTCTCATTGCCCAAGAGTCATCAAATCCTGTTTCTTTTTCTAGGTAATTGATACTTGATTTTTTTAAATTTTCGTATTCATGACCCGGCTCTAATATAGCATCTTTAATTCCATCATCTTTTAGAACCTGTTTTACATCATCATCTGATTTCATATAACAATTATAATTTTTGATAAGCTTATTTACATATATTTATTTAAATATTCTATTTTCTTAATTTTACAACCAAATTATTTATATTGCTCAGTCAATTGTTTTGTAATAATAATTTTTTTATTTTCTATCTGCCAATAATAGTAAGTAATAAATTCATCAATTTCGGATGGAAGTTCCTTATATATTTTTTTTTCTAAGTATAAATATAGGTTCAGTATTGCTTGTTCGTTAGATTTTGTAATTGGATATTTTTTTACAAGATTAATTATTTCATTTTTTGTATTCTTTTCTATTATGTTTGTGTCAAAATACATTACGCCAGTCTGAAAATAGTTTTGAACTTCTAATTTATAATTTTCTTCTAACATGCCGAACAAAGAATGTGTTTGGTCAAATTGTGATTTTAACTCTCTATCATAATTTGGATATGTGTCAGCTCTTGCCATGAAACAATTTGTTGGGGAAATATCAAGAATTTTATTGAGGTCATGATGAATATTCATATTGATATCCAAATAGAATATGTAATCCCAATTTTTAAGATATTCATCAAACAAGTGTAATTTATGCCATTGAAATTTTTTGGTTTTATGCCTATTTGGATCACTAAATGTCTGCAAATTATTCAATTCAAAATCTGTTTTTTTATCGAAATTAATTTTTTTAAATCTTAAAACCTTTACATTATTTTTTTTTCTAATTGATCTAATAAAGAATGTTGGGGTAAATTTTGATGTAATAATTAAAACTTCACCCTGATATTTTCCAGTAGTTCTTAATTGATTATATAGGTTATCGAAATTATTACTTAGAAATTTAAAATCACTAACAACTGCAACAGCTTTTTTTGTGTCACTTGAAATCATAATTTAATTGTAACTTAATTATTAAATCTAAATTTTGTAAATTAACATTTGCCCTAAATGGTTTGGAACCACAAAATATTCTTTATTAGATTTAAGTTCGTTTCCAAATTTAGTGACACCATCTGTAAACCACCCACCAAAATCATCAAGTACTATTAAAGCCCCCTTTATTGCGTTTAAAGATATAAACTCTAAGCTTTCCTTTGCGGAAATATAAGTATCAACATCAATGTGTGCAAATGAAATAGGTTTATCTAGCTTGATATCATTCATCGAGTTTGGGAAAATTCCCTGAACAATCTGTATTTTCTCACCTACAATATCTTCAACTTCTTTAATATTTTTAATACTTGTATCCCCATACTCCTCACCTTTAAAAAAACTATCTTTATCTGAAGTATTGACAACACCTGAAAAGGTATCGCATGCATAGTAGTCAATATTTTTATTTTTATTTGATAATACTACGAGCCCAGTGGCACCACCCTTCCAGCAACCTACTTCAACAAATGAAGTGTCTTGAACTAAATACCTTTTTGACATATCGTATAGGGTAAACAATCTGGATTTTGGATTTAAAGTATGATCAGAAATTAAATCATAGCTTGCGTTAAACTCTCTCTCTGTTTTCCAAGGCAAATAAAAGTATTCAAATATTTCAATTCCATAGTCTTTTCTTTTTTCTTTATACCTTAAATTTATTTGAAAAAGTTTAAATAAAAATGAAGATAAATATTGGAGTCTCTTTCTTGCTTTTTTAACTTTTTTTAAATTAAACATACAGGATTAATTATATAAAACATTAATTAGAAAAGGATAGAAGCAATTTAAAATCAATTTTTTAATAAATTAATTTGTATAATCGAATTACTATAGAAATTGCTATTAGTAAAAAAACATTTAAACTAGCCGAATTATTTAAAGAAGAAAAACTTTACAGATTTTCTTGTTACTTGCTTTTCTTAATCATATGTTTAAATTCTGTATTTAATATTATCCAAAAAAACCGAGTAGAAATTTTATCTAATATAAATTTTTTTGATTTAACAACAGGAATCTTATTGTTCATTTTTCTTTATCTAATAGGCAGTTTAGTGAAAGAAGTCCTCCAATTTGATTCGGTGTCTTTAGGAGTAACTTCATATTTGTTTAGTTTTTTTATTACTGATTCGTTAATTTTATTTTTCTATCAAAAACTAACTTTTTCAAAAATCTTAATACTAGTAAATCTCTTATGGCTTACTTTTTTTATATTCAAATTAAAAAATTTTAAAAGCATTTTACAAATATTTTTATCTTTAGCTTTACTTAGATTATATTTTGATTTTTTTATTTCGAACCTAACAATAAACAATAATATTAGAGGCGATGTTGAAGCAATATTTTTTAATCAAGCCAAAAATATCTATGAAGGAAGCTACTTTAATTCAATAAATAATTACATTTTTGAAGGATACCCTCAATTTTTAAGCTATATTCAATCCATTTTTTTAGGGCTTAGTACCAGTATCTCTGAATATAACTTTTACAGTTTCACTTCTCATATCGTTTTTTATTTATCTATATTATTTTTTGTAGAATTAAAAATATCTAAATTTCACAAATTTTTCTTGATAACACTGTTTTCACTACTCTTGTTAAATAGTAGTTTTTTAAAATTTTTGTTTACCACTTCTTTAATGTCTGAAGGTTTAGTGAGTTTATTTACTGCAATCACAATTGTTAGTGTTTTGAATAATTTATCGAGTGGTGAAAATGTTGATTATAAATTATTCCTAATACTGGGATTAATGTATTTTTCAAAACAATTCAACAGTTCACTGGTTTTGTTGCTGATTATTCTTCTATATTTTATTTCAGGCAAGAAGAAGGGCGTTCTATTAGGATTCTCTGGTATTGCGCTTAAGGAATTGTTACACTTGTTTGTTTTTACTGAAATAAATAAAGATCACCATATTAGTCAAATCGATATAGGAGATACAATTTTAGATTTACTTCTTTTTAGAGACTTGAAAATTGAAAATATTTTTTTGATAATGAAAAATTTGTGGATAGATAAACCAATGGTAATTTTATTTTTTATTTTTTATTTTTCATATATATATTCAAAAATATTTGTAAAAAAGTTTGAACTGCAAACTGATTTAATATTTATTTTAATAAATCTAAATATAATTTTTGTTTTCTTAATTTATATATCTGTCTGGCAAAATATGGAGCTTGAGTCACCTATTAGGTATTTCTTAAACAACCTTCACCTTCTCTTGTTGTCTATATTTTTAAAAATTGACAAAACCAAAAAAATAATTAAGAAAGCTTAATACAGAGAATTTTTGGTAAATATTCCTATTAGTTAGTTCTTAGGTTCTATGTAAAGATACATTCTATTACAATCTAAAGTAATGAGTATGTCTAATTCCGGAGTTGTAAAGGTAGATACTTGTGAAGTTTGCTTATCAAAGCTAGAAGGTCCAGAACTTGATTTTGGATATCAACCTCTTTGTGATGAGCTAAAAGCTAGTCCCGAAGAAAGTTTGCTTGTTCCAAAATATCATCAAAACATTATTCTTTGTGAAGTCTGTTTAACAGCACATCAAAAATATCAAGTTCCAAAGAAAGAATTATTTAAACCCAATTACCACTACAGAGCTTCCTTAACAAAGGATGTATTAAACGGTATGGAGGAATTGGCCAACTCATGTAGTAAATATAAAAATTTAAATGAAGAATCTGTAGTTCTTGACGTTGGTTGTAATGACGGTTCTTTACTTTCAATATTTAAAAAAAAATATAAAGTAAAAACAATTGGAGTTGACCCAACCGATGCAATAGATGATGCACTTGATCTTGATCTAAAAATTAAAGATTACTTTTCATCTGATACAATTGAGAAAATTAATGAAAAATATAATAGAGTTGATGTAATTACCTTTACTAATGTCTTTGCTCATATTGAAGATTTAAAAAGCTTGCTAGTAAACCTTAAAAAGATTATTAGCGATGAAACTCTAATAATTATTGAAAATCACTATCTTGGATCCATAATTGAACAAAATCAATTTGATACATTTTATCATGAACATCCAAGGACTTATAGTATCAAGTCATTCGGTTTTATTTCAAATCAATTAGATGTGAGTATATTAGATATTCTTTTTCCTAAGAGGTATGGAGGAAATATTAGAGTCATTATGTCTAGAGAGAGTAAAAAGAAAAAAGAAAAAATTCTAGAAGATACTTTTATACAATCGGACTTCCAAAAAATTCAGTCATATTATGAGTCTTGGAATTCTAATTCAAAGAAAATAATTGAAGGACTTATAAATTCAGGTTCTGAGTTCAATGGAAAATCTTTACCAGGGAGAGGGGTTATGTTAATAAATTCCTTAGATATCTCAAAATCATTCATGCCAAAGGTTTTTGAACAAGACTTTTCACCAAAGGTTGGCAACTATGTACCAGGCACTGACATATACATAGATAAAGACAAAAACATAAATGGTGATAATCTAATAATCTGGTCTTGGCATGTTATTGATGAAATTGTATCCTACTTAAAAAGAATCGATTTTCAGGGTTCAGTTTGGAAGCCACTTCCTAGATTTGAAAAAGTAGTTGAAATAAATTGAATAAGAAAGTCGGAATTCTTGGAGGAGGCTTTGGACTTTATGGATATCTTCCTGCATTCGCAAATCTCCAATATGACATTTATACACTTTCTAAGTATGAAAACTACATAAATAAAAGACCTGATCTAGATAGATATATTGAAAATATAAATTTTCTAAATGAAGAAAAAGAGCTAATTAATAAAGTTGATTATATTAATGTCGCTCGTAACCCTGAAAGCCAATATCAATTTTTAATACATAACAAACCATATAGTTTCAAACACCTATATCTTGAAAAACCAATTGCTCATCAAGGTACGGCTTACAGTGAATGTATTGAGAATTTTAAAATAGAGAAAACAAGTTTTTCAGTATTTTACAGCCTGACTTATATGGATTGGTATAACAATATCATTAAAGAAATGATGAAAGGCGTAAACCAAAAAATTGAAATTGTATGGAAAATAAAACAGAAATCGTCTTCTTGGAAACAAGATATTACAAAAGGTGGTGGGATGCTTAAATTCTACGGTATACATTTTATTAAGATGATTATTGATGCAAATCTAACATTAAAAAATGTAACAATGTCAGAGAATAAGCTTGAGATTAATCTTGAATCAAAAAACTTTAACTTATTAAACATTTCAATAGAATCTAACAATAAAAATTTATTTGCTATTTACAAAAATGAAGAAATTCAAATTAACTCCACTAACCCTTTTTTAAAAGAAATCATTCCAGGATTGCCCGATCCAAGAATAGAAATTTTAGAAAAATATATTCAATCAGATTCAAGTACTGCTCTTGGATTAGAAGAAAATATAATAACTTGGCTAGATTTATTAGAGCAAAAGATAAATCTCAATTAATTTAGAAAATTAATACACTCTTCATGCAATCACATATAGAAAATAATCTTATTTAAAGCACGATGGTATTTAAAGTCAATCGTGTCTAATTTAATTGCTAAAAAAGTAAATTCCTTTAGGCTTGTTTTTTTCAAATAACTTTCTTACATCTTGAAAATTGGAAGCAACAAGTAAAGGGGGGCCCGTGAAGTATCCTGGTTTAGGGGGGAAAATTTCTACCCAATATTTAAAATCAGAATCATAATTTCTGATTCCAAGGTTTTCTTTTTTAAGTTTTCCATAAAAAAATTTATTTTTGGGCTTGAACTTTATCTCAGAAATTTCTTCACCCCACATATTGTTATGAGGAAAATAATCAGCATCATGGACACAAACAATATTTGAAATTTCTTTAACAATATTTTTAACCTCTGTTCTGCTCTCAAGTGGGCTTGAGTCAATAAATGTTAAATCAATTTTTTCAATAGTCTCTTTTTTTAAATATTCCTCAACCCCTAAGTATGATTTCCCCTCAATAAAAATAAATTTAGAATTTGGATTATTGTATTTTTTAGATATTTTTGTGTACCAATTTTTGTGGTTTTCAAAGCTAAACAATCTATAGTCCGTATTTTTCAACTCCTTTACAAACAGGCCTGTAGAGTGGTTGCCTGAGCCCGCTTCAACTATAACTGGTTTTTCTGTACCTAAGGCATCTAGTAAAAACTTTAAGTACCTCTTGTGAGAACCCATACCTCCATCAGGTAGAAAATAGAGAGGAAATCCTCTGTATTTAAATAACGATAAAATTTTAAGGATAGGTATAAGTATTAGATTTTTCATCTATTACATATTAATAAAAATTGAGACAATTACGAAACCTTCTTAAGTGAGGATTTTGACAATTTGACTTTAATCATTTTTTACACTTCCTACAGAAAAATAATTATTTTTAAATATTTTGTTATCCAAAAAACCTCTTCCATCAATTATAATCTTTTGATCTAAAGTGCCATCTTTATAAAGATTTTCAATAAATTTATACTCTGGCCATGATGTTGAAATTAATATTATATCCATAATTGAAATTTCACTTTTCCAATCTTTTACCCCAATTAAGTTACTTTTAAATGAGTCAATAAATTTATCTTGAGATAAAGGGTCGTGTATATATATTTCTAAGTTCAATTTTGAACAAATTTCAACAATTTTAATGCTTGGAGATTCCCTTGTGTCGTCAGTTTCTGGTTTAAAACTCGTACCTAAAATAAGAATTTTTTTCTTATCTTTTAAATCAACGTTTTCTTTTAATACTTCTTCAACAAATAATGGTTGTAAGTTATTTGCTTTAATTACAGAATCTAGAACAAGAGATTTTGAATCAAGACTTTTTGAGTATTCCAAGAGTGCTTTAACATCTTTTGGGAAGCAACTCCCTCCATAGCCATAACCAGGTTGAAAATAATCTACTATGCTTGGTATAAATTTTTCATTGTTGCTTTCAATAGACCATCTTTTATCATTTGAAACACCTTCAATGATGTCCTTGTAATCAATTCCTCCAGTTTTTCTCGCAATATTTGAAAATTCATTATGAACAACAATTTGTGTTGCTAATAATGAGTTATTTACATACTTGATTAATTCAGCAGTTCTTGTGTTCACAAATATCTTTTTGCAATCAAAGTCTTCATACAAATTGGTTAAACGGTCTTTTGTAATGCTATCTTCAAAACCAATTACTATTCGATCTGGATTAAGAAAATCATTTACGGCATCACCCTCTCTTAAAAATTCTGGATTCATACCTAATCCAAAATTAACTGTATGTTCTAAATTGAATTCGTTCTCTAAAATTTTCTTAACGTGAGTATCTGTTGTTTTTGGCAACACGGTGCTCTTGAGAACTACTGAATTGCAAATGGTACTATTTTTAATTGCAGAACCAATTTGTTTTACAGCTGTATCAATAAAACTCAAATCGAGACCTAGTTCAGTACTTGGTGTTCCTACGGTAATTAAAATTATTTCGGAATTTGCTACAATTTTTTCATCAAATTCTCCAATAGTTAGATTTACATTTAAAGTTTCACTTAGGAGAGTCTCGAGTCCTTTTTCATAAAAGGGGGCTTT
>CEPK01091895.1_pt1 | contig 29599 bp, 12 predicted proteins | sample 356231 | NCBI WGS metagenome assembly CEPK01 (sample SAMEA2620259, study PRJEB7988) | marine metagenome | biome: marine biome (ENVO:00000447); feature: deep chlorophyll maximum layer (ENVO:xxxxxxxx); material: "saline water (ENVO:00002010), including plankton (ENVO:xxxxxxxx)" | depth 80 m
TGTTAGAGTGATATTTGCGATTGGAGGAGAGAACTCTGCTTCGAGAAGTAGCACATTTCCATCAATCTCTTCGGGCATGCCCTTTGCTACCGCACCTTTCAGGATTACAACTCCTTCGATTAATTCTGCGTCTTGAGGTTGGCCTGTGAAAGTGAGCAGTTTGATTTCGGACGGTTCTGCGATTGCTGCGGCATTGGCACAAAGGTTGGCAAGGTTCTCAACGAAGTCCTCGGCACTTTTTCCAGTCATTGCAGTGTGTGCAACCTTGTAGGCCGCATCTATTGGCTCCATAGGAATAGCGTTCTTCTTTGCCGACTCAAGTGCTTGGGCAAGTCCTATTCTGTATCCTTTGATAATTGCATTTGGATGAAGTCCTCGATTAACCAATTCGTCTGCTCTGCGTAGTAATTCCCCAATCAAGATGATGCAGGTTGTTGTACCGTCAAATGCTGTTTGTTCCTGTGACTTGGCTACTTCCGAGATAATTTTAGCGATAGGATCTCTGGTTTCAAGTGACTTCAAGATTGTTGCGCCATCGTTCGTCAATACTTGGTTGCCCATCCTATCAACAAGCATCATGTCCATTCCTCTCGGACCAAGAGTTGCTCGAACAGCTTCAGCCATATTCCATGCTGTATCGACAATCATTCTTTGAGCATCTCTTCCTCTGATGATTCGGGAGTCTTCATCCATTGAACAGTCCTAAGCCCTCCAGCCGTTTGAAGGCTTCACTTGAAGAATCCAGATATGGCGACTGTGGGAGGTGGATTTGATACTATTCTTCCTCTTACCTGTTGAGGCGATAAGGCGTATGCTTTGTAGGACATTTCGAACTCATCAATCACCTTATTGAAATGGTTTGTGATGTACCGAGTTTGTTCAGATGTGAGGTATGGTTTATCGCCCATTTTTCTTTGGAACTTCTCTTCAGCAATGTGGAACTCTCTGTCGATGTCTTCTTCCATGTGTTGTACGATGCTTTTGCCGTCAATCACTTCGAGCATTTCTTCTAATGGTATTCTGTCCTTCTTCTTCGCTCGGAACCAGTCAATACGATCTGCTATAATCGTGAAGAAGTCTCTAACTCCGTGGTTGATGAATAGTCCATGCATCACTTTGAAATCGTCAGGACTGCTTTGTGATGGTTCCCATGCTGCAGGGTGAGTGTGCATCCATGCTGTGCCGCCTTCAAGCATGTGTCCATCTACCTCGACATAATTCAGATGCCCTGGTCCTTTCTTCCAATACAGGTAGCCATCTCTAACCCAGCCTTGACCTTCACCGAAAACTTGGACTTTGCTTGCGATCTGTTCAAAGAACTCAGGTGAACCAATTTTTCCTTTGAGTTTGATTTTGGTAAATTTCTTTTCTTCTTTGGGAGTCATCAGTTCGTGATCTTTCACATATTGTTCTGCGTATGCAGGTGAGTTTCTTTTGAACTCGTCAAGTCGTGCTGTACCTTCTGCTTTTTTTCGGGCTTCTTCGAGAATTGCTTCTCTCTTCTTTTCTATCATTCCTTCGATTATGGGTTCTGCCTCAGGAGGAATTAGCCAGTTATTGTTTAGCGGATTTTCTGGTTTAGAAACACGCATTGCACCTAATTTTTGGAGTTCTTTATCCTTCATCCATTTGGGCAGGTCCATTAGAATGTGTCCCGCAACCTTCAATGCCTCTATTTTTTCTTCTTTTTCGGTGAGTTCATCTCTAAACGCCTCACCATACAGGGTTTTTTGCAATGTTGGGTTTTCTATCAGGTCAGAGAGGCCTAATGATTCTGTAGCGTACTTATCTCCTTCTTTTTGGTAGATGTGTATGTTGTCGTAAAGAGGGTGTTCTTTTCCTCGGACAATTACTGTTTTTTCTGGTGCTTGCTTTAGCCACCCCTTTCCATCTCCTACTGTTGGCCAAACTGTGATGTGTTTGCCTCTTGTCTCCACGCGTAGCCGTGGTTCGCTTTTCTTGTCGGGGAAGTGTTTCAATTCAGCGAATCCATGTATTTTGACTTCTCTTTCAGCATAGAAGTGTTTGCCTGCTGTTTCTATTGAGATGATGTATTTTGGTTGCTTTTTCTGGCCCTTGATTTTGAAACCTGCTTTTTGTCTAAACATGTTCACCCTTACCAAGCGTCCTTGTTCCCTTCCATATTCTCCTTCTTGGGGCTCCGCTAATTCTCCTATATTCAATTTTGAAGCTTCCCCATTAGCCGTGACTACGATTGAGGGGTTCTTGACGAATCTGCCTGTGATGTCTAAAGAGAACTTTCCTTGCTCTGGATCTACTGTGACCGGAGGGTTGGTCTTTGTTGAGGTAAGGTGCCAGAAGCCGCAACCCTTGCATTTGTAGGTTGATAGGTGGGGAGCGGTCCCTAATCGCATTCGGTAGTTTGCTGCTATTCTTGCATCTGCCTGGGTTTCGTACTTTTTCTTGTTAGGAGTATTGCAGAGTTTGGGTGGGTTTTTGTAAATGTCTTTGTCTCCGAACTTCTTTTTGATTTCACCCCAGTTTGGTGCTTTTCCTTTCGGAAGCAATTTGTTCTTCTCTGCTCTTGGTAATTTCTTGAATGCATCGAGGTTTCTGACTTTTGCTGCATCTACTTGGCCGCCTTTGCCTTTGCCTTCTTCTTTGATTGTGTGTGCACCTGGAAGTAATTGAGATACAACCATTCTGGTTACAGATGTGGACAATTTCATCCTTTCGTTTTTGCTACTGCTGCCGAATGATGGTAAACTTGGCATTGCTTCAACTGATTCTTTTGCCCCAACCATTTCAAGGGCTTTGGCCCTATCGAGTTTTTCACCGCCCTTTCCATCGGATTTTTTCGGGATTTTCTTCTTCCTTTTTTTCAGTTCGGCTTCAATGTCTTCGTTGGATGAATCCTTGTCCACATAACCTGCGGCTAATTGTAGTGCTTTCGAAACCTGCAATTTTCCTTTTGCATTAACAGGAGGATCTATTTTTTTCTTCTTCAATGCTTCTTTGATTTCGCTTTCAGAGGATTTTCTGTTCAGTTTGCTTTCTTTATTGTCGTCTTTGGGATTTGGTTCTGGTTGAGATTCAACTGCCTCATTTATCATTTCGTAGATTGATTGAACTTCCTTGTTGTTGAGGAATTGCGCTCGATACAGGTAAACGACTCCAGTATTCCTTGCAAACATTAGTGTTGGCTCTTGAGGAAATCCTGTTGGGAGTTTGAACCATGTTCTCTCAACTATTGAGGTTGAACCGAAATAACTGTGTTTGAAGGGAGGGAATCCTAAATCTTCCATTTCGATTTCAAGCAGTTCCAGCAATGTTGTTTTCTCTTTGAGATTTAGTTTCAGTGTGAATTGTTGGTATGCCGCACCTTCTGGTAAAACGGTTGGTATGTTTCTTTTGGTTCCTGTGATGTAATTTGCTACAGCTTTCATTGCGGGTTTCGGATCCTTTCCTTCGACAACTTCAATCAAATGTGATTCAATGTCTCTAATCATTCCTTTGTGCTGAATGTAATTGCGTATCATGTCGGCTTGGTCGATGAGAACTTTGGTATCGGGACATTCTTCTGTAATCCATTTTGCAAGTTCCATCGTGTCGTTGTTGTCTTCTTCGGTGTGAAAAGGGCCGAATGCAAACAACACTACATCGTAGTCTCCCCAGCCTTCGTATTCTGCTGGGTATGAATGAATGTCGAGCAGAATATCTGCGTTTTTCAGATTTTTGTTTAATGCAATGTGAAAAGGCCTTCCGCTCGAATGTTCTCTGTTAAGGTCCCATATGTCCCGATTATCTTCTCCAATCATTACGATTGGATCTATTCCCTTTTCCAATAGTGCATTAGCAAGTTCATGGGAGGCCTTTTCTGCGTTCCAATCGGTATCGTGGCCATCATCGACTTTGTCATCTTTGGCGTGAGGTACGGTAATGATTACATCAGTAGGGGGATTTTCACGGACTTCTTTACCAGTAAGTAAATCTTCGACAAATCTCGTTTCTCCTTCATCAGATGATCGAGTTTGCCTGAGTTCTCCTTTGTAGTAAGGAGAGCCGTCCTTTGTAGTTTCAAGTTTAGTCACATCTGTTCCTGGTCTAATGACGATTAGTGTTTTGGCCTTGAGTATTACTTCTAAGCCTTTGCCGAATCTTGGTTCAAGGTTCCTTTTCACCCATTCTTCGATTTCGGGTTTTTCAGAATTGGCGTTTTCGACTGTGCTGAATGCGAATGCTGCGACAAATGAATCTCTGTCTTCTACTCTCCAGCCCAAAACTCTCGGTGATGCTCGTTGAGCGGTGTTTTGATTTGGTATTCTTCCAGTTCTAAGCGGTTGTGTCGGATTCTTGATGTGCCGGTTCCATAAACTCATATTTGCACCTCCGCCTTGTTCAGTGGGGTATCGTCTAATGATGTGAGCATTTCGCTAAACTCCTTCAGCCATAGGTATGTCTTGGGAGCCCTTTGAGGCAATTCTGCCAATCCTGTACCTAAACCGTCTTTCGGGAACACTAAGGTTCCTCCTTTTGGGACAGCTTCAATTGCCATTAGGAAATCCTCTTTCATCATCTTCAAGTTAGATTGATAATTTTTGTCTGCCAAAAACGAACTGGGCGTAGTGGATGGGATTCTCTTTGTTCTAACCCCCATTGCATTTTTCATACCACGGATTTGTGCTTGGCCCTTTTTCCCCTTCCTGGCTTGGTTGTCTCCAAACAAGAAGATGTGGTCTGGATTATCTCTTAGATCCTTGATTGTGTGCCATTTCGGCCAAACCATGATGTTTGGTATTTCGAACATTCGATTATCAAAAGGATAACTGGAGTTTGCATTCCATTTTTTTTCAGTGACTGGCTTCATTCTCATGGATGGGTTCCCTTTCACATCGGGTTCCCAACGCATTAATCCACTGTCTGCGTTGATTTCCACAAAACCTTGTCTTTCATACATTCCCTTGTACCAGTCTCTTCGGCCTCGCTCCTTTGACCAGGGTGCTTTTCCTGATTGGATTGGAGCGTACAGTTCAATTGGTTTTCCCTTTGATTTGAACCAATTTAGTGTCGCTTTTGAGTATCCTTTTCCCCTGTGTTTCCGTTGGATATGTATGTGGTCGATGTGGTATTTGTCACCCTCATCATTGAAGATTACACCGATGATTTCTTCGCCATCCAATTCTCCGACTAAGAAAGACGAAGTTATCGATGGGTCGTCTTCTAAATCAGGATGGGGCTTAATCTCAAATGTGACGCCTTTTGCTGGGTTGACAACTTTGAGATTTCCTGGGGCTATTGTTTCTGTTGTTGTCCATTCCAAGCCATTCAATCTGAGTTCGAGTGTTTCAGGTACTGTTATTTCAATCAAGGCGAAATTATCATGTTTAGGCATTTTACTTCTCCAAAATAAAGCATCTTCGATTTCGGAAGTCATGAAAATTCTTGGGGTGAATGAGTTGATGTATTCTTCAAAATCTAAGTCCGCCTCAATCAAACCTCGTTCTATTGCAACTTTGTAGAGTTGTCTCTTTAATGCCCGTGTGAGTGGCCCGTGATTAGCCACCAATCCGTTTTCCATTATGCTTGGTAGGTTTTCTTCCAGTGTGAGATGGTACAATTTCTTTGGCATCTCGATTTCTTCACCCCATACGCTTTTTGCTGGGTTGGTTTTGATGTGACCCCATTTGCCAGTTCCCTCAACAGGGATTTGTTCCATGCGCAGATCGTGAGGATTGACGCCTTTGTCTTCTCTCCATCTCTTGAATGAGGCTTGGAACATTGTAGGGGCTCTCATCTTCCCCACAACCTCTACTTTTCCTTTTGTGAATCTGAATACAGGTTTCTCTCCCCAGTTGATTCCTCTGTACATGAACTCTCCGACCATCTTGGGAGCAACCATTGTGATTGTTCCTTTCCCTTTGGAATCATGGGTGATTGAATTATCAACCGTTCTCCCTCTTAATTTAATCAAAGGCGCATCTACTGAATCCTTCAATAGTAATTCTAACAGTTCGTCTTTCTCTTTGAGAGATTTCCCTATTACAGATCTACCTGCGTAAACGAAATCACCGTTAGGGAGCATCCAAGCAAGTACACCTCCGCCTACTCTGTCTTTGTCTCTGCCTGTCTCTGTTGTTTTTCCACGATAGAATCCGAATACTGCAAGGTCAGCAGTCCCTTTCATTTTGATTTTGTATGATTTAGGTTCGCCCTCAAATCTAAGGACAAGGCCTTCGAAGTTGGGTTCTTTCATTCCTTCTTCCCACGCCTGTTCTAACTCTTTCATCCCGCCTTTGCTTTGGTAGAACGGTACAATCATGATGTCTTCGCCTTCAAGAAGCCCAATCAATTTGGAGACTCTTTCTTCGTATGGGGTTTCAGAGAAGTCCTTCCCGTTTAGTTCGAGAAGGTCGAATCCAGCAAACCTGATTGAGTCCTGTCGTTCTTGAGTCTTGGGTGATACGATGATGCTTGATATTTCGTTAAGGGAAAGGGCCAGCCCGTCTTCGTCTACTGCATACAACTCACCCAAAATCTGTGCTGATTTCACGCCTTTCTTTTTCAGCGAAGTGGTTATTTGGTCGGTGATGTGGAAGTTTCTGCGCCAGCGACCACGCTTGTTCCACACAACTGATTGTTTACCATCAAAGTGAACCAAGCTACTGTCCCCGTCAATTTTCAGGGAAACTGTGTATGGGCGAGTATCATCTGCGAATTTCTCAACGAAACCGATTGTGCGTGTGCCATCCTCATGTTCGAGTGAATGCATTCCCATTTCAGCCTTGAATGAACGCTTCTTCCATGCTCCCGCCTTCAAAGGCAGATCCGACATTTTTCCATCAAGGAGTTGGTTGTGCCACTTTGAACTACCTTCTTTGCCTTCTGGACTTGGCCCTGTTATGTCTCCGTATTGGATGCCCATGTCCATTGCTGTTGGTGATTCAAACACTGGAGGATTGTCTTGAACTGTTTCTTTCTCTAATTTGGCGTGGAGTTTTTTGATTCGAGGATGCCAGGGGACTCTCTCTCCTTTCTTGGCTCTCGCTTTCTTTCTTGCTTGTTGTCGCAATATCTCCTTTCCTGATTCTGTTCTCAACAATGTTTGGATCACTTTGCGAGGCAAACATAATCGTGGTTTCCCTGATTTTGTTTGTGTCCCTTCTGCTCCACACTTTTCTGAATAATCGATTTCACCTTTGTTGTTTACCTTAACGGCTCTCCAGTCTTGACTTATCCAACTGAATGATTGGTATCCTGGTGCCATTGGGTTTTTCTTGGTTTCTTTCAATCCAAATCTTTTCAGATATGATTCAATGCTGGCCTTCAAGGTAGGTTCCCCCCATAAAATGTATCTTGACAATGAACCTGCACTGGTGTAGTCGTCCCAATTTTCGTTCTTTCGGTGTCGGTCTAAATACCGTTTTTTCCTCTTTGGGTCTTTGTGTATTGTGTAATCTGACATTCCCTTTGCACCGAAATGGGTGGTCTTTGTCCGACCATCATTGTAGGTGAATACTGCAACCATCTTTTTGTCTGACTTTGGGCTTTTGGAGAATGTTACGGTAGGCTTACGAGGAGGGTTGGGTTTGTTCCTTGCATCAAATCTCTTTTTCTTTTCTTCGGGCGAATCATCGGGCCAATGGCGTGATTCAACAAATTCAAGGGCATCAAGTCTGTCTTGTGAATCTGTCTTAGGCATTATTGTGAGGTATTCTGGTGAGATGTTTTTTGTAATCATTAATTGGTTGGTCGTTGCCATCATGTAGGCCATCCTCTGATTTTTGTCGGGGAAATCTCTGCTTTCCCACGGTTCCGCTCCGACATCTTTGTTGGAAAAGTTCCTAAGATCTACTTTCAATATTGTGTGGGGGGTTCCGAGTCTCCGTTCTCTGAAAGCCCTCATCCTCTCGGCTTGTTGCATATTGTAAGTGAGGTAAACGGCAGGTTCTACCTTTCCTATTTTTGTCATCAAAATGCCTTTTTCCATGATTGAGGCGACATTTTCATCGGGCGTTGTATGATATGCTTCCCTTAATTCTATGAATGGTGGGTTTACGAATGGCAGATGATTGAAACTTCTGTGGAATTCATTGGCCGTAACCTTCACTTTGTCCGTGAATAGCCCAGGCAGTTGTTTCGTTGGATTTTCTTTACAGTCGCAAGGATCTTCGCATGAACCACAAATTATGCAACAAGTATCTGGATTATCTTTGGCCTGAGATTTACGGAACTCGCTTGCGATCATTGCTACATTCTTTTCCAATTCTCCTAATCTATTGGCGGCAAAGAAATCGAAGTTGTATTTCTCGTAGTTCTCTTTTTGCATCATCATTGTTCCGATTTTGACCCTGCGTTCTATCTCATCGTCTGTGTGAATGCCTCTTTTTTGTAATATTTTTCTTCTTCGTTCTTCACCCATTCTTGTTTTTACAAGTACAGAATAGGTCTTACCTGGGAAGGCTTCTCGCATCAATTCCAATCCCTTGAAGCTTACATCAACAATTGCTACACCCGACCTTTCGAAATCCTCTGCCCTTCTGCCGTAATAGTGGCCGTTGTTCTGCAGCACCCATAGATCTGTTCCATTTGATGTTGTGAAATTGCCTCGTTTAATCATCTCTTTGAATTTCTTCTTGGTGATGAATATGCCATCCTTTCCTTCTTCTTCTTTCGGTCTTCTCTTTCGAGTCATGTAAGAAGGCACAACTCTTGCTGAACGACCAATTTTCTTCTTGAGTCCCTTCGCTATCGCAGATTTACCTGCACCGCTGGGTCCAGAAATTGTGATGATGTCTGAGGTTATGATTTTCAATGGGGGGTTTCGTTGGAAGAAGGGCCCTTCTCCATCTATTTCTCCAATTTTAACAAATCCGTATTTCTCATAAAACCCCTCTAATTGCTTTTGATCTAAGCCACTCTTCCAAAACCATGAAGGTTGGGCTCCGGCCAACAGAATTGTCGTGGTCTTTGGGTATTTTTTGATGTATTCATTCAGTAGTTTCTTTCCGATTCCCTTGTCTCGATGTCGGGGGCTGACTGAAAACTCCTCGATGAAGTTATTGTTTTTGTATTTGAAATATGTCAAAAATCCTAACTCTTTGCCTTTTACTGTGTGACTAATCCGGTGTTCTTTGGGGGGATTTCCCTGCAGGTTGCTCATCGAGATTGTAGGAGATATTGCCCATGTGGGGTATCCTGTCCAACCCTCGTCCATTGCGGCGATTGCGTTGCGAGGCATGATTGGGTTTTCAAGGAGCGGGTTGATTTCTCCAGTTGGCGACCATACTCTTTCGATATACTGTAGAGGGATTGAGGAATCAACTGTGTAGATGTCGCTGGGTTCGTCCGATACTGATGTGTGTTTCGCTTTGCTGTACCTGACAACAAGATGCTTAACATCTTTTTCAAGAGAATCCATATCTACTTGGAGGACACGGGCATTTTCCTTCCAATAACCTGCTGCTTTTTTTGCGTATGCACTTGCAAGTTTTGGACTTGGCGTGAGATATATTCCCTCCCCCATAAAATGGCTGAATCTGGGGTCTATTTCGCCTGAATTGTAAATTGCTTCAACTGCTCTTGCGCTTGTACCGTGATACAATGTTGATGGGATTTTTCTGCCTGTTCTTTCGTACAGTGGCGCATTCTTCTCAGGGGGTGGGATGCTTGCTACTGTGAATTCTTTGATTGCTTCGCGTATATTGGGTGAATTCCGGAGATTATGTTCCAAATCTTCCGCTGCAATTGTGAGGAAATATGATTCTGGCGTTTGTGCCGAGAAACGGTTAAATTGTCCATCTTCAAGCATTTGTTGGTGTAATTGTTGGAACCAGTAGAGAGATAAGTCAGGTTTGATTACAAGCATTTCACGATTGGTACGGACGGCGTGGTCTGCGGAAAAACGCAAGGCTTCGTCAAGTTCTGGTGTTATTTTGAGATTTTGGAGAAATATGGTTGGGGGAAAATCCTCATCAGGTATTGGGTTCTTTTTTGTTCCAAACGGCTTTGCTTCTGGATGCAGTTCCTTGTACCACTTCGGAGGTCGCTTACGATCAAGTCTCACTTCTCTCAGAGTCCTTCGAAGTTTGTATTTACGAGGTACGCGAATGGATTGAATGTGCCACTTACCATTTAGAAGTCGGCCTGCAATGGCTTGTACACCCTTGTATTTGTCATAACGCCTGTTCCACCCATCCATGTGAATTGCTTTTCTCCTACTGGTCTTATCGTCCATCTTGAAGGTTCTGAAAGCAGAACCTCTGCCAAAGGCATTCGGTGCAAAGTCCCACGGAACACGCTGCCTATGTGCGCTCCAATTGTCTGTTGGCGGGTTTTCGATAGGTTGAGGCACTAACAATTCATTGAGTAAATCAATTGCTTTTTCGTTGTCTGATGGATAATGTAAACCCACGCTTACTCTTGCGTCTGCTATGCGTTTTGCGATTGCGTAGAATCCGTTTCTGTGTTCAGGGTATTGATCTGAAAGGAAATCTGCAATGAGATATGATTGAAATGCGTGGCCCGAAGGGTATGCTGGTGTGTTCGCCGTTTCTGACTTTTCAGGTTTAATCTTGCTGTTTACTTCAGCAGGTCTTGGGCGATTGTAATGATTTTTTTGTTTCATTATGAACGCTTGTGTGTCTTTGATGATTTTCGTTAAGGCTTCTTTTTCGTGTTCCAAACTATGTTCATCGAGGTATTCTTTGAATGCGGGATAGGGAGATTTGTCTGTTAGCTTGAAGTATTCCAAATCTGGATTCTTCATTTTTTCCAAAACGATTTCTGATTCTGCTTCTGAGTTTGGGTATGATGGAGGGTTTGGCATTACTACAGTCCAACCTCGGTTTTTGGCTTCTTCCAGCCTTGCTGCTAATTCAGGGTATTTTTGTTGCCAGTTGGCAAGTGTGATCCTTTTCTTACCATCTGCACTGATGTGAGTTAGGGAACCAAGTAAGATTCCATCCATCATGTATTGAGCGTCTCCTCCTGGATATTCTCTTGAGGGGGCATTTTTGATTAGTTGTTCTATCGGTGCTTTGAAGGTCAATTTTTCTGATTGTGAACTCCACCTGGACGAGTATTTGTCCTCCTTTTCTATGAAATGTTCTTCGAAGCCATCTACCTTTGATACGAGAGCAGTAATCGTTGGGGCTCTTAATGTGGGCAAGTCATCAATGCCCATGCTTACTAATTGGGTATTTCCTGGGACTACTTCGGGAGTGCCGCCATAATCAAGGCGTTCGATATTCATGTCTGCGGTAGTTCGCCAAGTCGGTTTTTTCTCTTTGTAAGCATCCATTGTTGTAATCAAGCGGTATTTTTTTTGAGGCTTCATCGTTTGTATTCCTTTATGCATTACACGAACGACCATGTTTGCATCTTCTGGATTAACCATGATGTATCCTTCATCATAATCGGGGTGTGTTGAATGCTTCATCAAATGTTGTAGAATCTGCCTTTTCGCGTCTATTTCAAATCCCGCAAATGCGCCTACTACACCGATTGGGTTGTATATTTCTGCATTTATTGTTCGCATCTTTCCGCCTTTTTCAACTCGGATTTTTTCTCGACTCAACAGAGCAATGATTACCTTTCCTATAATCCCGTTGCTTGGATTTTTTCCATCGAGATCATATCCGATGATTGCGGCATCAAGTACTTGTTCTGAATAGAGGTTTTTTTCAACATTGTCGGGTAGTTCCAAGAGGATTCTGGTAGCGTAGCCTGTGTCGAGTTCGTCATTGATTAATTCAGCAAAATTTGTTCCGCCAGATTCTGTGCTAATGTTGCGGGCAATTTTTGCGTGAGGGTAGGCCAATCCTCTGATTTGTTGGAATGATTCTCCCTCCATTACCCTGTATATCTGCACTTCAAGAGGCATGAAAATATTGAGCGTTTCTGTTAGATCAGTTGTAATCTCTTCGATTTTCAGTGCATCGTCCACTAACCCATAGGAATTTCCGTCTGTTGGACAAAGAATCCCCTTGACTGCTATCGTTTTGATTCCTTCTGCTCTACAATATTGTTCGAAGTCATTGGTTTGAGGTATTCCTGTAAGTGAAAGTTCGTTGCTCATGTGCATTGTTGCCTGTCCGTTTTCGTATTCGATTGCTACTTCGTGGCCCTTTACAATGGAGAAGGCATCTATTGCGTATTCGAGTTCCTCTTGTTTGATTTCTTTGATTTTGGCATTTTCTGCCCTCATCTTCTTCCATAGATTGTTGGGTTTAACCAAGTATGGCTCCACATCGAGGGCTGGCGGGGCCACCCTTGATATGCGTAAGAATTCTATGACTGTTGGAACCAGTTGATTCATTCTGTATTGGACTATACTGGGATGATCGTCAAAATTGGGGTCGAATAATGTTGCATCTCCTATTGGCGTGATTGATAATCCGGATTGTCCGAACTCCATGCCTAATTCTTGAGAGCCTTGATACGGTCTATTCATTGATGTTTTTTCTTTGGCTGGATAGATGTCCAGAGAAAGAGGTAATTGTAGAACATCTTCGTTTCTTCTTGTGAAAGATTCCCTGGATACTTTGATTCCCATTTCTTTGAATGCTATGTCTTTGAACGCTATGACGCTGTTTGGTGCGGCGTGACCGACCAATTTTCCTAATTGTGCGAGTTTGTCATAGACATCGTTGTAGCTTATGCCCCCTAATGCGCCACCACCAATGTAAATGATGGTCTGCTTTCCTTTTGTGCATGGCAATGTTACAGTTTGCATTTCTCTTGCAATTAGTTCAGACAATTCTACTGTTTGGAGGAATAGTGCCTTTCTACTTGTGAGTTCTACATTTTCGACATTTATTGCTACCAAGTTGGTTGGTGCGTTTGGTTTAGGGAGTTCAAGACCGAGTCCAACTAATTCTGTGCCAACTCCAAAATTAACTGCGTGTAAGCCATGTATTCTCCCCCTTGAGTTGTTGAATCTGATTGCTTTACTCTCAGGTATTGAATGCTTTATGCTTCTAAGAACATTGTTTGCGTATGATTCTCTTTTTTTCCTTTGCTCAGTCAAAATGTCGAGGTTGGCATTTTCACCTATGTTGATGGCAGTTAGGGGTTCGGTGTCTTCTAAAGCGGAAATGTCGGGGCCAATGTTACTGCCCCTTGTTTCGGTGCGGTACAGTAATATCGACTGTGCAGCAAATAGAGATGCAATTTCCTCTAATTCTAAACCTGGATAATCTCGTTCTGGGATGATAACAGGATCTCCGCTTGTGTGAAAACCTTCTCGCCAACTTTGCTGTTTATCCATTGTTGTGTGTCCGAGAGGCAAGGTTGAGTTTTTTCCAACACCGCCTCCACCTTGAAGTTTAGCCATCCAGTATTGTGTACTTGTTGTTAGAAATTGGCCTTTACCTCCCCTGCGTGTGAGGATTCTGTTTTTGGAACGCTTTGCGACATCTGCTTCCGAGATGTTTGGGTATTTGTTAATCTCGCTTTTGAGAATCCATGCAGCCACCTCAGGCATTGGGGGTAGTTCCTTCATGGCTATTCCTCCTCAGCCAACTCTCCAACTGGCACCCGAAGTTGTTCAATTGTTCTTTCTATTTCTCCGGCTTCAACCAGTGTTCGGATTTGATTATTATCTGCTAATCCTTGTAGGTCAAGGTTTTCTGCTTTAGCGTCATAGATTGTAACCAGAGCTTCATAGTTTGCTTGCGGGTCATTAGGGTCGGCGTTTTCAAATGCCGCCGCCATATTTATTCTGAAATCGTTGAGAAGTCCGATGATTACATTCTGATCTGCGTCTTCAGGTAATTCGAAGGCATGTATTCTTGCCATTAGTTCATCGTATACACTCCTTACATCTTCATTTTGTGCGGGTGGTTCCGCCCTCAATGCCTCTTGAACTGCTTGTTGTTCTGGGTTTCCTGAACCGGTCATGAAATTAACCACGCCAACATCTACTCGTGTTCCTTCAATTCGTTCTGGACTCAAATCAGGTTGGGATTCATTGAGAAGTATTGCGAAGAGGAATGCAGAACCTTTGTCCTCGGCAACTGCATTGACAAATCTTTCAACCATGTGAGGGTAATCTGTGTGATAGGATAACGCCTTTGCGCTGTGGTATGCTGCAGCAACTTCGGAGAAGTTTTCCATATCTACGGGGTCGCTACCGTAAGCCCATTTGAGATAATTGATTACCATGTTGGGATCTCCCTTTGTTTCTTTGGCATCACGGAGGGTTTCTGGCATAACCGGCATCCATGTGGGTATTCTTATCACCGGCTTTATTCCACTATCTCCTTGAGAAAAGAATCTCAAGACGGTTCCAAATATGGCTGGGTCTGGTGCAGATACGCTGGCATCTTTCATTAGTTCCTTCCAGTATTTCTTCAAATCGATGGTTTCTGGCCCTGATTTCGCACCTTCAGCACCCGACCTTACGAATACTATTCTTTGTCTAATTTGTGCGAATAGTAATCGGTAATATCCAATTACGACTGATGCGAAGGCATTTTTCAAACCGGTGAATGTTGCTTCAGACGATGCTTTCGACTTTGGGACTTGGAAGAAAGACGGCCTGGTGCCTTCAAAATTACCAATCGAGATGTATCCTCTTTCGTTCAGCATCCAGTATAGGGCCTTCAAAGCGGGATTGTCGAGAAACGATTCGAGAGCGAGGAATGTCCCTTCTGCAAATCGTTCTTCTTCAATAATATCCCATTTGGCGATTGGAGATCTCATTTGGACATACAATTTTTGGAAATGTAGGGCTGCATGTGATACTGCCAGTCCAGGGTGTTTAGGAGAACCGATTAGGGCGGCTACCATTTTGTCGAAATCAGAACTTTTCGGCATCTTAGTTGTCCTGGCTGCTTGTTGGGCTGATCTTATCATCTGGTCTTCGACCAAGTAACCGAGCGCATTGAACGCCTTTGCTCCGAATCTTTGTGGTTTTCTCATTCTAAGTCCAGTTTCTTCAGCGAAAGCGGCAACTGCTTCTTCTTCTATTTCGTTGTCGTTGTTGTCTTTGTATTTGTGAATCGTGTTTTTCCCAATGTTTGCGCATTCTATCCCGCCAATTATGTCGCTTGCGTATTCTTCGCCTTCTATGAAATTACCAAGTTCACTTTGTAATTTTCCGAGACCAATTATTTTTTGGATTGTGTCTGGATTAACGGTTAGTGTACTCATAATGCCATCGCTGTCCATGTGGATGAACCTTGCAGAATCTTCATTGATTGGTTGGTAGACTCCTTCGTATTGATTTTGGAGAATTTGTATTAGAGCCTCAGTTTGGTGTGCCACTGTTGCATCAAAGTCCCTTTCTCTGACGAGTCCAGGCATCTGAGTTGTTGTCATTAATCTTCTGAGGTAACTGTATCCTTCTCTATTGTCCAAATCGGCTGTGTGAGTTGTTTCTGTTTCTGCAATCGAATCATAGAAAGTGTGTCCACCCCTTAATTCCGCCAGCAGTAAAATGATTCCTGGTACAACAATTGTTGCACCTTCGCTTATTCTCTCTTTCTTTTTTGGTTCCGATAGGTCAGTTGGCAGTTTGAGCGTGAATTCTTGTTGGAAGGCCCTTTCGTCTTCTGTTTCTTCGACCCACACTAATGCGGCTTCTGCTGCTTTCAGGCTTGAATCGTGATCTACGGGTAAGTACATGGTTGCGGGTCCAGGACCTAATGCTATTCCATCTTCGGGCCCACTTGTTTTTCGCCTGTATTTTCTCTTAGGCATCGTGTCGAGTACCCACTTTTTTGTTTGTTCGATGAAACTCTTTCTGTTAGCAGGGGACATTGACGCATACATTTCTTGTAATATCCCGTAGCTTATCTCCATATTCTCATTCTTCGGGTTTGGTTGTCTGTAATGACCTTCGATGTGATCACCTTGAACCGGCATGTAGTGTGTTTCGTGATAATCCTCTGGATAGTTGTAAATTGTCCTGATTCTTTCAAAGGCGAACATTTCATCTATTGGAGTGCCGCTTTCATATGCAAGTGAAGTTAGGAGTGTTTCGACTTCGGTGTCAAATTCTTCGTGGGTTTGTACTTTGTCTATCTCTATTTTTCTGAGAATTGTTTTCTGTCTACCCTCATCGTCCGTGATTGTCGTAGGCATTGCTTCTCCGACATAACCTTGATTGATTAGCCACGGAGCCATGTATCTCATCAAGTAGTATTCTGTTAATGGCGTGATTTCGTTTGGTTTGTATAGTTCTCCTTCTTTCATATTTTTGATTGGTTTCACTACTTTTGCCAGTTTTTGTATTCTTTCGAATAGGGCTTTGTTGTTCTTGACCTTCTTCGGTAGACCTTCCAACTTGTTGGCTAAACCTGGAAACCATACGCTTTGTGCTTGTGTATCCATGAAGGGTTGCCTATGTTCCACTCTGTATTGCTCTCCCCCGAAATCTTTGAAGTTGGATATTCCGCTACTACGGAGCAGACGCGTTGGTCCAATGACATGCTTGCCCAGGGCGAGAGAACCGCCATCGTTCTCAAGTTGGTCACGGTATTCTCTTCGTGCTTGAGCATCCATTTGAAACCAAATAGTTGCCCTTGTTCTCGCATTCTGTATGAGTCTTCCGTGGTAGCATTTCACATAATACGCAACAGTCATAATATCAGATGTTGGTAAAACAGGTTTGCCTTGTAGGGTTTCGGCAACTTCTTTGTTCCTATCAATGTCGATCTGTGTTGTGTCGTAATCTGGAATGAGGTTTCCGTCTCCGGCCCTTCTGTACAATATGTGGGTTTCTCCAACTTGGCCGACCTCTCCATCAAATACTGCGGGTGTGTGAACGAACGATAAGATGTGGTCTGTTGCGGATAGGAGGGCAATTCTTACGCCTTCATCAATTTCATCAGCCACACAAAATCCCCTGCCTACTTGTCCATTGCGCGATTGATTGATCCATTGATGACTTGAAAGATTAACAATTGGGATGCGCCGAGGACAGTTGCGTAGAATATGAATCTCAAGGGATTGCTAACCATCCCTACAGGACCGTAAATTGCCTCTTTACTTGTTTCTTTCATGTTGTTAATCAACGATCTGCCTTCTTTTTGGATTTCATCTATCATCTATCCCACCAACCATTTCAATTCTTGACCGCCTGTTAGACGGGTTTCTATGTCGAACTCTCCACCCATTATCATGATAACAGGTTTGTGACCCTTAGGAGGTACAGTCACATAAATTCTCGGCCTTTCTTTCGTAATTTTGCCGTCATCATCTTCTCCAAAATGGTGAATGTAAGTATCCAACTCTCCTTTTTTGTTAGTTTTCCCTGAGGTATAGCCTACGAATGGGCACTCGCCTTCCCCTAATGCAACAAGGGGGCTTTGTTCATCAGGCAGCCATACTTTTGCCATCACTATTTCTGTGGGTTCTACTCCGTTGAACTCTCGATATAGTTTGATTGCGTGGTCGAAGTCCTTGACTTCTTCTTTACTGGCTACTTTCTTGCCTTTGATTGGATTCAATTTTGCTTTAACGCGAGACAAGGGCATTATCCATGTCTTTGTGATCTCTTTCGGCATCTTACCTTCCTTGAAATCAACATCTGTATCCCACGCCTTGAGCCCCCGTAGCAAAATCTCCAGAAGGATGAGGTCATCAATCTTTTTTGAAGGCCCTTTCAATTGAACTTCCAGTATGTCGTCTTCTTCTTCGTAGATTGTCATCTCCCATGTTGAGGATTTACGCATTAGAACACACCCCACGCAATGCCAAGAAATCCAATAAGAATGCCTGCCCCCACCAATCCTGGAAGCCAATTAGGTTCGTTTGATGGGTTTTGATTAATATTTTGTGAATACTCATGATTGTGAAGATGGCCATCAATATCTGTATGATGAGTGTTTAGGTGACTGAGAAACCATTCATGGAGGTGTTTATCGATAGAGTCGATTCTATGCAGATGGCCATTACCAGTGCGGGTTGGAAGTTCATCGCTGGTCAATCGAGTGGTAAACATTCTTGAAGTATCCATCCTCCTGTCCATGAGATTATTGAACGGGGTTATTGGGTATCCCATATTGTCGTTGTATAGGGTATGCATGCTGCTCAGGCCTCCCTAAACTTGTGATTGCATTCTTTGCATTTCCAGGTGTTGTGAGGATTTGTCTTAGGCGTTATTGCTACCACTATCCCTGTACACTGTTTTCCTTTGAACACCATAGGGCATCTTTGGTTTGGTTTTGCTGATCCCTTTGCTTTCTTTGTAATGAAATCCCTTGCTTGTTGCAATGTTTTGAATGTTCTTCCGTAAGCTTCTACTTCCCATGCTCCTTTCTTTCCAGTGATTTCCATTCCTTTGTAGGTTTTCTTTGGTTTGGATGATGCAACGCGAACCCCTTGCGCCACCTTTGCATCCAACTGTGCCTCATCAATTATCTCCGCCGGAGTGGATTTCAAGTATGGTTTTTTCGTGATGCCTCGTTGGTATGTAGCATGTGCTAAGACAATCGCATCTTCCACCTTTTGAGCATCACTAAATGCTTTTTCCACACCTTTGCCTGTTCGTTCGGCAATAATTTGTCGTTGGTATGCTGCTGAAAGTGCATCTTCGAATAGAAGGTCAAGATTGGCCCCCTTCTTGAAACGGGATTCAAGAGTTTTCAAGACATCTGAGGAGTTTAAGATTTGAGATAGGAAGGCGTTGGACACCACATATACATCGCTGTCATTTTCGTCAGCATCAAAATACATGGGCGGATTTGATTTTGCTTTCTTTTTGCCTCCCTTCCGTGCGACTCCGAATCCGTAGATTGCAATAATAGATCCATAAGAACCGTAAGCAAATGGTTCTGCATGGAAATTGGTAATGTGAGTTGCGCCCATATCTGCAGCCCTGCTTTTCAGTTCTGCTACAAGTATGTTCATTGCGTTCTGAAGTTTTACTTCACCGGACTTTGCTCGACCACCGAACAAGTCCCTTACACCTGTCTTGATGTCGCTGACGATGTTTACACCGATCATAACTTCAGCAGTTACCAATCCTAACTCTGTGCCTGTGCCGTCTGCTCTCGTGATGTGAATGTCTGCGATGGGCTTAGCAGATTTTCTTCTGGCCCTTCTACTATCAATTGGTAGTGTTTCTTTGGGAACTGTTTCTCCATCGTGGAACTTATTTTGGGCTTCGAATATATCATCGACAAGTTGGTTTACAGTTCGTCCTTCGGTGGGAATTTTCCATATATTTGCCGCTTGCCATTGAAGGACTTTCTTCGGCACCTTTTTCATTTGTTGTTTGACATCTTCATCATCGATAAATGGAACTTGGAGAAATAAGCCCTGGTCTCTTGCTGCTGTGGCACTTTGTTGCCTGGCTTTTTGCAATTCTTCTTCCAAGCGTTCTTCCAGTGCTTGGAGATCTATGGTAAGATCGAGTGCTTTCTTTCGTTCTTGTTGTAATTCTACTCCTTGTGCACCATATTTGTCCAGTTGCTCTTTCATTTTGTTTTCTGCTTCTATTTCGGCATCTTTTGCTGCTTTCTTGAACTGCTTTTGCAGGTCTGTGAGTTTGTCTGCTTCTGCCCGCAACTGTTTTTCATAATCATCGATTAATTTCTTTTTTTGTGCTGGACTTAGACGCTTTTTGTACATATCCCTGGCCCTTTTGAAAATATCTCTGTTCTTCTTGGTAATTGCCCATGCATCTTGGAGTCCTTGTTCGCCTTTCTGTGCAATTTCCATGACAGAATCTAAATCGCCAACATCGTATTTCTTGAACAGTTCTTTGAGCATTGCGATGTTGTATGAAGTTGTCCTTTGCGCCTCCATAAGTTCTCTTGAGAGTTGATTAACTCGGTCATAGGATATATCGAGGGCGGCCCTGGCGGTATCTGCTTCTGCTTGCAATCTTCGGGCCGTTACTTGCAGTACCCTTAGTATCTGTTCTCTTTGGTCTTCCAACTCAGCGACTCTACTTCGTAGTTTTGAAGTTGCATCGCCAATTCCGATTAGCCCTCCGATGGTTTTCAGTGGCCTCTCTCGACCTCTTACAGTTGGTAGTATGCCTTTGCGTCTTGCCCTTCTTTCTTCTTCTTCACCAGCGGCTTGGGCTCCTTCACGAGCAAACATTTCTCGAAGTTGTTGTTGGGCTGCCACTTCTGCATCGCCTTCGGGCACTGCCTCTTCCATTTCTTCTTCTTCTTCTTCTTCTTCGTCTTCTTCTTCTTCGCCTTCGTCTTCTTCGCCTTCGCCTTCTTCTTCTTCGCCTTCGCCTTCTTCTTCGCCTTCGCCTTCTTCTTCTTCGTCTTCGGGCATTTCTTCGGCGTTTCCGACAAGGAGTACGGCCAGGAGAAGTAAATCTTCAGCATCCATAGCGTAATCGAATAATTCTTGAGTTCTTGTGGCTATCAGGTAAAGTAGGTCGTGGAGGCTAATGCCTTGATCACTGAATATCAATTCCCAATACTCGTCCACAACACGCATAGTGGATACCATCCAACGCCTGTCCCATCCGATAGGAGGCGTTTGGAATCGGGGCATCGACATCGGGACGATGAAGTATTCACTGTTCCCAATTCGAACTGCCATACCTCTATCTGCTAATTCTTTGAATAACTTCAATGCGTTCTCATCTTCGTCAGGTATTTGCAGTTGGAAAGTCGGGTCTTCGTCATCAGCGACTTGTGCGGCTTGGATCACTAAATCTCTGATTTCTTCTGCTTGCACATCTGCTTCAGCATCTGCAGCGTAAGGATAAGCAGTGAATGCTTCTAAGAAATCACCACCTTTTCTCCTGGCTTCACGGCAAGCTTGTTCGATTTCCTTTACCATTTTCTTTCTGTCGTATTCGTAGTGTTCCAATAAGGCCGCTACTGATCTTTGTATTTCTGTGACCTTTACGGGTTTTCTTCGTTTCCCTGTATTGAGGATATTGTTCCAAACTGTCAGGATAAATTGGGAGAACATGTCGCTCCAGCCCCCACCTTCTACATTGGGCCTGACTTTTGTATCAATGATTACCATTGCATCTGTACCTTGTAGGAAGTCGTCTGGAGAAGGTGCAAGCATTGAAAGTAATATGTCGGGGAATTCTGCGCCCTGCATTCCTGTCATCATTGCCATCATGTAGGATTTGTTCATTTCTCTGATTTCGTGATGGGCCTTTAGCATCATTGTAAACCGATTGAGTATGTCTTCATCCAGGAGTCTGTATTTTGAACGGAAGGAGGATTCGATAACCTCTTTGACTTGATTCACTCTGGCGTTTCCTTCTTCTACTCCAATATCCAGCATCGTCTTTTTGATTTGATTCTTCAGATGTGCTGCTGCTGCTGCATCAATCTTGGCGGCCCGATTGGGTTCGTAACCTATGATTTTAGAGGCTAATGAGTCGTCTGATTCACTGCCGCCGATGTGAGATATTCTCAAATCTCGACTTAGGCCAGGTCTTCCGTACAGGGCGGTTTCAAGTGCCACCTTTCTTGCACCGAGGGTTCCCGCTATTTGCGATATTTCGAACGGTGTTAATTCGGGCGTGATTTTTCTTGCTGCGGCTTCTAAATCAAGTGCTCCTTGTGCATCTGCAATTTCTATTGCTGGAGAGGGTTTGTATCTTCTTGCAGTTCTCCAAGATGCACTTCGTGTTTCGATAATATCGATGAATATTGGTCTTTGATTACGACTCAGATTTTGTTCTGCTTCACTGATGTTGGGTCGTGCGATAGCGTTTGTCACCCCATTCTTTTCTTTGGCTTCTTCAATCGCTAATTGTATTCGTTTGAATGTTCTCTGTTGAGATTCTCCAGGTACATAATCTACCTTTATTTTGAATGTTTTTGCCATTACCGCACCTCCATTTCAACAGGCTGTCCTGATTTTGTCATGGCAGAGTAGATTATTGCCCCTGAAGGTTTGATTGCAGAGGGGTGTGCATTGGTGCTGAATCTTTCTGAGTTTGTGTCTAACCCTTCTGCTTGGAACACTTTGTTCACTCCACGATCTATTGCTGTGACTGGTTTTGTTTTGGTGTCGCCCTTCTTCCTTTGTTCTGGGTATCTGTCGTAGCCACCGATTGCAAGTTGTCTTACTTTGAATTTCAATTCACCGAAGTCTGCCTCAAGTCGGTTCAATAGCTTCTGTGTCTTTTTGGTGTCTGCCGAGCCCTTCTTTGCAACTATGGTGTCTCCGCTTTGTCTTACCATGATTTGAGGCAGTAGTAATCTGAACGGTACGAAGTTTCCATTGTCCTTTCTTGGTGCATAGATCATTCGCATATTGGATTGTCCTTCCTTGTAATCTGCGTATGAGCCTTCTTTGCTGATTGCTTTTTTTACGGCTTCTTCGCTATTGTAGAGTTTTCCTCTCCATTTGTATTTTCCTCTGTCCTTACCCTTTCCTCTAATGGGCTTGTTTCCTCTTCCATATTTGTTCCAAAGGTGTTTGAAATCTGGATCTTCTTTGTTTAGTGCTTTGATGTAATCTGCTTGCAACACTGCTTTAGACAGTCTTACATGCGTTGAGGGCGTTAAATCGATTGCAATCATTTGCCCTTGACTGATTCTTTTCTTTGATGGCCTCTTTGCTGCTTTTCTTCTGCCTTCCACACCAATTCCTAAGTCTGCGAATGCTGCTTCGACATCTGCATCACCCTCAAGTGTTTCGTTATCAAGGCCTATCGTTGGGATTTTGACTTTATCCGCCATCACCGCTCGCTGTAGTTGATAGAAATCTTGGAAGATCATGTCGGTCATCACTTTTGGAATCGCCCCCTTGCTCTTTCCGTGTACTTGGCTTTGTGCATCCAACGCCGCCATTGGAGACAACCCCACGGTTAGCAACCCTTTGGGCAATAGGTCTTTGATTCCGTCTTCGAGAAACCCATGTATTATGAATCTTAGAATGGGTCGTGAATTTTCATCCTCGAATACTTTGGCTCTAAGGTCATCTTGTTTCCACCATGCTTCGGGTCCGGCTTCATTTAATGATGGTCCTTCTTGGCAAACGCATGCGGCAAACAATGCGTACCAGTCAGTCGTCATTGTTGTTGCCTTTGTCATCTCAGCAGAATTCCCTTCTACATGGGAAAATATTCTCAAACCGTTGGTTCCGAAATTGGGCTCTATCGCATTCCCTTCCTTACTGTATGCACCAAGTTTCGCGTTGTTAGTACTGATGATGGCTTCTGCTGATGCGGCTTGTCTGACTCTTTGGGATGCATTGATTGCACTGCCAGGGAATCCAACTGCTTCTGGGAACCCCATAGGTTTGAAAGATGTATCTAATGACATTAGTACAGGTTTGGTACTGCCTTTGGTTGTTACTTTGCCCTTTCCACTGGTTTGGACTGAGTTTAGTGTTGCTACAAATATTTGATCTATGCCTGTTGCAAATGACTGTGCACCTATTCCGTAATTTGAGTATAATTCATCAAGTTTGATGAGTGCTCGGTTGAAGTCGCCTAATTGGAAGTGCTGTACTGCTGATTGGGCTAATTTGAACGCTGCCAGCACCATTGAACCGATGTTGATGTTCTTTTTTTGAGACATTTCTGCCAGTGAAGTATCCGAGCCTGAGGCAAGTGCGAGTTTGAATTGTGAAATTGCACCTGTTTCTACTATCCTTGTTAGCATTGTAAGTGCTTCGAATTGAAGAGGCGTAATTTGTATCTTTTCACCGACCAATGAACTCAAGAAAGTTTCATCCTCGGAAAATAATTGTGTAATTGTGTATTGGTGATAATTGTTCTGAGGTAGCATGTTTAGAAGTTTCACATGTAGCCCTGTTAGATCAGTAATGGAGAGTTCTTTTGGTAATTTCTTGTAGAATGGTTGCAGGTAATCTTGCCACCTTTTCCATGACATGAACTCGTTTTCAAGGTTCACTTGGTCTCTTTTCCTCTCTTCTCCTTCGACCATACAGAATGATAGGAGGTCTCCCATCATCAATGCGTCTTGTTTAGGGAATCCTTCTGGTATGAATTTCATGAACCTTTCATGCCCTGGGTCTTCTATCCTCCAATCTCTTAGGAAAACGATTAGCGATTGTCTTGCTGGTAATGGTATTTTGTCTCTTTCTGCAGCTTCGAACATTTCTCTTGGTTTCATTTTGTTGATCACCCTAAGCATGTCGTCTATCGAAGGGTATCTGCCCAAGTGGTCGTTGGCAGGGTTTACCTTGATGTTCGATGGAAGGTCTGTCACTCAAAATCCCTCAAAATGATAATGACTCTTTCAGGTCTGCCATGCTTGGGCCAATGCTTGAGTCGGCAGGGGTTTTCTTTCCTGTAGAGCGGAAGGCTTTGATTATCCCTGGTGCTGCAAATAGTCCACCGACCATAATGGCGGTAAATGCCCATGCGGGCATTGCCTTTTCAACTGCGGTTGCGCCAAGACCTGTTCCATTCTTTGCCGCAACTGCTGGCGATACGCCTCGTAGTTGAGGTGGAACGGATTGTGGATCTTTCAACGGTTTGTTTTTTTGCTCATGGTATGCTGAAAATCGAGATTGCATCGGTTCATTCCGATATACATCAGCCGGATTCATGAACTTGATGTGTGCGGCTTTTGGATTTGCTATCACAGTTGGTTCAGAAGGAGGTTGTAATTGATTTGGTAGCCCAACCCATGCTGGATAGGTTCCATTTCCGTTTGTAATAGATTCTCCAACGATTTGAGGCGTTGCTTGAAGGATTTTGTTTGAAGGCCTTACTGCGCGGATTCCATCTCCTGTTGTACCCAGTCTTGCTCGAACTTGCCTTACTTGTTGTAGTTCGGGTGTTGTCACAAATGAACCCATTAGTGCATACCTTGATTCTTGTTTAGCCAACACATCGTTTGCTCTTTGTAGTGCACGGTCCATTTCTGCGAATAGGGCATCAGTATTATTCCCGTATTGGTTAAGGGCTTTCATTTGACCCTGGAATAGAGATTTTTGTCTGCCGATTAGATTCTGTATTTGCTGGTAATCTGTTTGCGTAAGTGAACCGTCACGGAAACCTGCTTCTGCTGTTGATAGAATTAGAGTTCGGGTTGTCTCTTTTTCTCCAAGCAATACTCTTGCTGAAGCTACAATATTTTTCGAGTTTAGATTAGCAAGATGTGCTTCTAATTGATTCAGTGCTTCTTTGGCCTGTTGAGCGAGTATGTGTTTTTCTTCTAAGGAACCAAACATTGGCATTGTGACTGCAAATCTGTCCCGCATTCTTTCAATATCAGTCAATTGCTTTTGGTTTAGTGTGCCAATTGTATTGGAGTATTGGCGCATTAGTGTGTTGTAACCATCAGCGTATGCGGCTCTTACTTCTTCAAATGAGATTTGACCTGTTGCGGTTGTGCCAAGAAGATACATTGTTTCTTTGCTATTATTCTCAAGTGCAGTGAGTGCAATGATGTCTTCAATTTCGGATTTTGTTTCAAGCCATTTGGTAGATCTGGACAATGGATCATCGTCCTCTGCACCATCGGCCCAGGTCTTCACTAAAGCATCAACAATTGCGAGTTTTTCTGTGTTCAAGTAGCGTTCTACACCGTACTTTGATGCGATTTCCCGCACCTCTGCATTCTTGGCTTCAGCAAGTTCCCTTCCGGCCATGCTTACGCGATGCCTGCTTATGTCTTGAAATAAACCCGTTTCACCGTTCCATCGGAACGCATGAAATCATTCTGCTTTTCCTATAGGAATTGCCTTTCTGATGCCCTTTGCTGTTGCATATCCGATCTCTGCCATGCCTGTTGCAAAGGCGGTTGCCGTTCCACCCACTGCCTTTCCAATAGGAGGCCCCCACGCCTGTACTGTAAAACCTGCCAGTAGCAAGATGCCTGTCCACACAAGAGCAGGTGGAGTTCCTAATGCAATGTCGCCCCATTTCGAGAATGCGGGTAGTGCGCCCACCTTGTCCAGTTTTCGGCCCATAGCAATTTCAACAAGTGGTTTTGTTCCTAAGAAATCACTTTCAATTGGCTCGTTGCCTAAATCATGTACTGTGTACCTACTTCCATCATTGGTACTGTATGGCCACATAGAAGTTGGGAAATAAAGTGAAAAGGGAGCAAGTATTGATTCGGGATCATCATCTTCGAGTTGTGTTTCTCCTGAAAATAAGTCACCGTCTTCCCACAACATGTTCCACATGGTTCTTTTTTTCATGGCTGGGTCGCTGCTTCCAAAGACAGTTACTTGTTCCGAGATATTGTTTCCTTGTCTGATAGCGACTTCGTTTTCTCTGCGGTCAAATTGGAGCCACCCCGCAAATGTTTCTTCCCACTCTTCCGCATCACCGCCAATCACATCGTATGCATCCACGCCGTAGCCTGCAACCGAGATTTCGAAAGTACCGATTGTATCTGCAATCTTTTTCGGGACGCCGAGTATTGTGGATACAACAGGGTCAATTACATTGTCTTCTACCGCTTGGAGTGCTTCTTGTGCAGTATCTATCCCCGTATCTACTGCTTCGTAGACAGGTATCAACGACTGATAACCTCGTTGAATAGCCAAGAATGCTGGAGGAACGGACAAGTTAATCACCTCAGTCGCCTGTGATGGCTTGTTTGGCTACCTTTCTCCTCATTCTCGACTCTGTCCATTTTTCTTGTATTCCAAATAAGGTCTCAAAGGTTCCAGTGACTACTTTCTCAACCATTTCAGTTGTTCTTTCAACTGCTTTGGGTGCGAACAGAAGTCCTACGAATATCATTCCACCTGCTATGGTGTAACCTGCAACACCTTGCCCAAGTGTTTGTCCTGTTCGTGCCCAGAATCCTTCTGTCTTCGAAGGATCTAATCTGTCTCCGTCTTCATCCATGAAGATGTTGAACATGTTCGGGACATAGTCGGCCATACTTGTTCTGATGTAAATATCAGGTGTCCAAGCTTCATCTGCATAATACCCGACCCAACTTCCGAAGTTATCGATTTCGGATTTTAGCATCTGTTGATATTCAATGATTGCTCTTGTGTCCATACCTGCTTCTTGTTCCGCCCACCAGGGTGTGAGAACCAAAGCATCGGTGTTCAAGTCGCTGGCACGGTCTAATTTTCCAGGTGCGTCAGAGTTTTCTGAGGTCGGTGCACCATCCATGCGTGGATCTACTGCGTATTCCCACCATCCTCTTGGTAGAGGAAGGTTCGGGTTTATTGCAATTTCTTCTTCTGTCATGCCGTCTTCCCTGGCATTGTCAATTCTATCCTTTCGGAAGTCTCTTTCTCTTCTCCAATCACGCAATGCTGTTGCGTATTCAGAAGGTAAAGTTACTCCGCCTAACATGTATGGGTTTTTCATAATCTCACCTTTCAATTTTCCACCAATTGCTCGCCATATCTTGTGCGGCCTTGTACATTCCATATGTTGCACCAGTAGCAAATGAACCTGTGATTATTTGGTTTGGCCCTCTTTGCTGCCCAATAATTTCGGGGTATGCGAAGGTGGCTACTGCACCTGCTCCGAAAATCGTTCCTAATGTCAATACACCTACGAAAGTTGCTCTTGTGGAAAGAGTTTTTCTTCCACTGAATAACAGCCCTTCGGCTTGTTTAGCGAATGTGTTTCTTGCACCCTGCCTGTATCTCTTGACCATCAGAAATCACCTCCGATGAAGCCAAAGTCATTGTCCTCGTCATCATTGTAAGTGGGTTGGGGTGCGTGAATGAGATCATCGATGTTTCCGTGTTCGTTCATGAAACTCACTGTTGTTCCAAATGTCCCATAAGTGGCTGTAGCGGCGGTCTGCCCTGCTGAATCTGACACTGTGACTGTTCCATCTGAAGGATCAATACTTGCACCGTAGCCATCGGTAGTAATTTCGACATCATCGCCAGCACCAGGAAGGGCACCATCGTTACCGCCAAACAGCCAGCCATCGTGAGTTGTGGACCAGAACATGTTCCATTTCGGCATTGAACCCTTTTCTCCGAATTGTGATGCCGATAATGGCCCTCCGCCTTTACGAATGCATTCTTTGATTGCTTCGAATACTTCGTCTGTGAATCCTGGTCTCAAATCGTCAAAGTTGCCCTGACCGATAATTTCGAGAGGGCACCATCTTCCAGAGAGGATTGCGCCTTCTGGACCTGCTTCAACTTGGAAGTGGAATACTCTGTCCATTGCGGCTTGTTGTGGATTGTATTTCGGGTATGATTCCACTGATGCAACGACAAGGTTAGGATTCGTGGTTTGTTGTGCCTGTTTTACCATCCTACGCCTCATTACACCGGCTTGAGGATAGAAGCACATTAGTCGTAGCACGCCTTCGTCATAGAATGGTGTTTCCAGTTTACCCATGTTGTATTGATGGACGCCGCCAGTAAATGCCCCTTCTTTGTTAATCAGTTCGGGTCCAACGGCACTATCAAACCATGCGTGCTCTATCCAATAGCCCATGTATGCCATTCTTGTTCCCACGGCTGGGATTTTACTGGCTCCTGTTGTTTGTCCTCCACTTTCTCGTTCAGCTTCATATCTTTGTTCGTATGCTGAAAGCATTGACAGATCTATGCTTGAGTCAGGAGATAATAGAAGAGTTACATTGTCGAATATCCGTTCATCTGTATCGGTTGTTTGTCCAGGCCAGCCTCCATCGATTGCAGGGTATTGCACACCGAGAACTTCGTAGATTGAGCCTAATTCTGGTTCTTTACCTGCGAGCAAGGCTGGGACTTTTGTTTTCAGTTCGAATTTTCTAAACCTTGAGGAACCTGTGTCTTGTATGTTTCCTGATTTTAACAGTTTCACACCCACTGCTCCAACTGGTGTTGTGTCTTCTTCGGTGGTTTTCCGATAATAGAATGCTGCAGGTGATTCCAACACCCCTAATTGGATCGTTTCGGGGGCGAATCTCGTCCACCTTTTGATGTCCCTGTCGGGATATTTGTTGATGACTGCGTCTTGAATCTCTGGAGCGAGTTTGTCGTATCTGACACCATATTCGTATTCGGGGTCTTTCGAGGAAGTGATGATTCTAAGCCCAGTTGTTCCATCGGCATTTATCTCGATTAGCATTTTCAATAGGTATTTTCCTGGGCATACTTCGGCATTCATTACTCCGAATCCATCCGGTTGCATGTAAATTGGTTGTTTGGCTGCTTGCCAAGTGTTGTTTTTATCGGGGAAAAGCACGAATCTAATTCCTCTTACTGGGGATGCTTCCTTTTCTGCTTCTCGATATGCGGCACGCCCCTCTGGGCTTGTGAATTCATTGTATTGTAGGAATTTGTCCATGTATCCTGTACGGGTATCTGGAAGTATTTCATCGGCTTGTTCCCATTTTTCTGATGCTTTGGGCCTTAGGACTGTGAATGTGACCTGTGTTTTTTGGTGATTGGGAATTGCGCCTATGTCGTCTGTTACTGACCAAACTGATACGATGTTCCCACTGCCCTTCGGAGATTCCACTAAATGCATTGGCAATGGCTCGACATACACTGGAACTGTGATTGTCATGTTTTGAGGGCTTTCGCCTTCTGTGAGTTTGTAGTTGTGAGAGTAAAGCATCATTTTTGGTGCGGCTTGAATTGTGTTTGCATCTCGTTTTTCTGATGCATTGGACACTTGTTCATAGACAAATAATCGGTTATTCCCCCAATCGGCGGTTGATGTGGTGTTTCTGGGTGTTGTTACAGAGATTTTCACTGTGCCTCTTGGAGTGCCTCCTTTGCTTCTGACCCGATAGGGGTACAATAAGTGGTATTCGTGATTTGGAGATAGGGATCTTCCGTA
>CEPK01074275.1_pt1 | contig 29164 bp, 20 predicted proteins | sample 356231 | NCBI WGS metagenome assembly CEPK01 (sample SAMEA2620259, study PRJEB7988) | marine metagenome | biome: marine biome (ENVO:00000447); feature: deep chlorophyll maximum layer (ENVO:xxxxxxxx); material: "saline water (ENVO:00002010), including plankton (ENVO:xxxxxxxx)" | depth 80 m
TTTATTTCTGTATATACCTTTTAACTTAGAATCTTCTAACTCATTGATCTTGATGAAGCATCCTTTCTTAGGAAGTTTATTTTTCTTACTGTCTATGAATACAGGACCATTGAATGCTTCTACCAATTCAAAGATCTTTTCTTCTGATAAAAATCCTTTGTCATAATCAGATATGATCATGGCATCAAATGGTTCACCAATAGGTTCTGTATGTGGTGTGCTAGTAGGATAAGTATCACCAGTTGGTAACTCCCATCCATAGTCAGCAACTTCATCATTTTCATCCAATCTCATTAGTTGTTGATTTGAACGTTCATCAACATACCTAGTCTTGACTGGTTTTAATTCATTGGTCATCAAATATACATTCACACCAAATGACAAGAGGTTTTGTCTTACGTTACTTGCCATTCCGTCTGCTGTTTCAGTACGAATGTATTCCATTACTGGTACAGGTGCTTCAGGACTTAACCTAGTACACCTACCATAAACATATTTGTCAATACATGTCTCGCCTATAACGATGACCTTGTATTGTTTTTGTTGTGGAATATTCTCCGATCCTATCGAAGAACTCAACTCTTTTTGCATACTCACGTCCTACTACGTCTCCGTTTTTCCAGTCGGAACCTACTACTAGTATATCAGGGTTTATGATTTTAATCAATTCTTCAAGCTCTTGTCTTGAATCGAACGTATGGATTACGTCCACTGCTTTCAAAGAACTCAGTTGATACTTTCTATCCTCTAATGGATAGATGGGTCTATCTGGTCCTTTGTCTTGCCTGACCTTTCTATCAGTATCGATACCCACTATAAGCATAGATCCTAAAGATCTAGCATAGTTTAGCAATTCAAAATGTCCTCTATGAAGAACATCAAAGCAACCATTAACCCAAATAATCATGTGTATTTTTTGTAAAGATTGCCATGCATTTGATTTGGATGCTGATTTTGTTTTAGATGTGGTGCATCAATATCAGCACAGAAGAAAGCAGTTACGATATGCTTTGAATCCATTGTAGATTTGTTACCTCTGTGTGGATATAACTGATTGCAGGGGAAGATTAAAAGTTTACCTTGTTCAGCTTCACATTTGTAATCTAGATCAGGAAACTCAGTTTCCCCACCACCTCTGACATTATCCAAGTAAATGATCATGGCATAGAGTCTTGATAATAATAGTGGATCCATTGGGGATATGTCAATATGATCCCTAAACCATCCATTATTTTTATCATAGCATCTAATAGAATGATCGTAAGATACTAGAGGTGCTCTCCAAAGAAGTTTGTCTTTAGCACCCCATTTATAGAAATGATTAATAGCACGATCAGTTTCAATTGCTAACTGACACCAAAAATCTTGTCCAACGATAGGAACTACTTGTCTACATTTTTTATGTACATGGTCAACTTCACCCATTCCAACACCACCTTCCTCATGGAATCTAGTATTAGTCCAGAACCAATCTTTCCATGCTTCACAATCTTCTGCTGGCAGAAAATTCTTTTCTTCGTATATAAGATCTGTTAATTTCATAGTAGTTGTTTTAGGTCTCTTTTAGATAATCTTTCTTCTGATCTTTCCACTGAATTTGGAATGAATAACAGTTCTGCTCTTTCTGGTAAGTAGAGATATTGAATCTCACTTTCTCGCATAGTTTTTAATGCATCGTCTATAGTTTCAACTATAGTATCTCCAGCTAGATTGAAAGATGTGTTAAACAATATAGGCACATCTGTTATGTGATAGAATGCCTCTATTAATTTATAGTAGTTTGGATTCTGTTCTTCTGATAAAGTTTGAATCCTACATGTATCATCAACATGAGTAATACAAGGTATCCTTTCAGGTTGTAATACATCTACTGCATACATCATATATGGTGATTCAGATAATCTATCCATATCAAACCATTCATGTGCATGGTCAGCAAGTACTGTTCCAGCAAAAGGTCTCCAGTGTTCTCTCTTCTTTACTGTATTGACTTTATCCTTTCCAGTAGGATCACGAGGATCATATAATATAGATCTGTTACCAAGAGCACGAGGACCATTCTCAGATCTACCTTGAGCAATAGCAACTATATGACCTTGACTAATTAAATCAGCAACACTTTCAGGAACAACCTCAGATACTTTAAACTCATCATCTTTTAACTGATAATCATATTCCAATGATTGTCCAAAGTATACATTGGTCAATGGTTTTATTTTTTTCTTTCTATATTGTTTGGGGCATTCTCTTGCATAGGTTATATACGCTGCACCCATAGAAGTACCACAGTCACTAGACATAGGTTCTACATATAGATTAATATCTTTAGGTAGTCTTTTTAATACTCTATAGTTACCAACACAATTTAAAGCACAACCACCAGTAAAGATAACATTAGAACATTTAGTTAATTCAACTGCTTTTAAAATATTTCTATAGATATATTCTTCAAAATCTTTTTGTAATTTATAACAAAGATCTGCATGACGTTGAAACTTATCTTGTTCATTCTTAGAATATGAAATGTAATCCCATGGCCGTACTCTTGCCATAACATTCTTATGCTCATTATAATCTGCTAGAGCAAATACTTCTGGGTTACCACCCATCTCAGAAAGTATAGGTTTAATTCTATCATTAGTATTTCCATAAGAGGAAAGACCCATTGTTTTACCACACTCTAAACTATCCCATCCTAAAAATTCTGTAATACCAGAATAAGCAAAACCTACACCAATACTTTTTGTGGGATGTACAAATGGTGGTGCTCCTTTGACAGTTTGATTATTATATCCAATAACTTTTTGATGTAAACATCTTGTAGCATTAGGATCTTGATTGAAATAAAAGATACTTTCATTCTCCTTACCCCAATCATAATCAGCACCTGCACCATCTATAACAAGAACAGCTGCATCATTAAATCCTGAATTATAAAACGCACATGAGGCATGTAGAGAATGGTGGTAGTCCTTTGCTTCTACATACCTCTTAACTTTAATCCCGATCTTTTTAATATATTTAAAGTATGGACCAAAATCATTCTTGGTATTGTACAAATGTGTGTAAGCACATAAGTCAATCTCCTTAGTGTATTTGGCTACTAGATCCAGAGCATGAAATACTTCTCTGTCATATTTGACATGTGTTAATCTCTCTTCTTGTATTGACAATACAACTTCATTGTCTTTCATGAGACAAATAGAAGCATCATGAGATCTATTAACACCAAGTATCCACATAATTAAGCAGGATTAAAATTAATATTTAAAACTATACGTTCAGTTGTGCTCTCTGGATAGCGAGAGGCATGATATCTTCGACCATCAAATAAGACTAATCTACCTTGTTTAGGTTTAACAGTCTTAGCAACAGTAAAGAGACTGGGGTCATACCCATTAATAAACCTCTTGACCTCAAGATCTAGAAATTCATTAAAGAAATGTGTTTCTCCATCACTATCATTAAGGTAATAAATTGCCGTGTATTTCAATCCATCACCTTGATAATCAACATGTGGAACATGATGAGGTTGTTTGTTCTTGTTCAATGTAAAGAGACCCAATCTTAATTGAACAAGATCCTTGATAGTCATGTTAATTTTTTCTTCCATCGAATACAGAAGAGGAACGAAGATATCATACCACTCAGAATCTTTTCCCTCTCTGCCCCAAAGGATGTGCATGAACCCAGTAAACGAAGAATCCTCCACATCAATCTTAGAATCATTAAGTTTATTCTGTTCCCAGTACCATAATGGTGATGTTATGTCACGATTAAAGTACCATGGAAACTTAGAATCCATGACTGTTTGCTTCAGATGCTCCTGATATCTAGGATTGATTACATCATCAATAACTAGTATATCTTCAAAGTGGTCAGTCATCAGACTTGTTAGGAACCTTGACTAACTTTTGAATTTCTGGGAGATACATATATTCGATCTCGCTTGTTTCTAATGTCTCTAACGCATCATGAATTGTTTCAACCAGAGGTTCACCTCCAAGATTGAAACTAGTGTTAAAGAGTATAGGTACACCTGTAATCTTATCGAAAGCATCAATAAGTTTATAGTAGTGATCATTCTGTTCCTCCGTCACAGTTTGAATACGACATGTTCCATCAACATGAATAACTGACGGAATCTTGTCTTCCACACCTTCATGACATCTAACTGCATACATCATGTGTGGAGTTTCTTCTCTTCCTTGAAGATCAAACCAATCATGAACATTCTCTTTCTTAATAGAACATGCAAATGGTCTAAACCACTCACGATGTTTAACACCATTAACAATATCCTTACCATCTTTAACAGTAGGATCAAAGAGAATAGATCTATTACCTAAAGCACGAGGACCACCTTCAGATCTTCCTTGGAAGATAGTTACAATATTACCTTCACGAATAAGTGCAGCAACATCATCATAGGTAGTATCTTTTACATCTAAACCAGCAATAGCTTCTTCATAAGTTGCAGGATCATACTGAGGACCATAGTAAACAGATGCTTGCTTTCTAGGTTCTTCATTATCAGTAAGTTGATGTAACTTATAAAGTGCTCCACCGATAGATGTACCACCATCATGTGAGATAGGTTCACAATAGATGTTTAGATCAGGGAAGCGTTCCCAATACTTATAGTTTGCAACACAGTTAAGACCATAACCACCACAAACTACAATATTCTTTTCACCAGTTAACTCAACTGCTTTCTCAATCAACTGACACATACGTTCAGAAGTTTCTTCTTGAATCTTATATGCCATATCCTTTTGGATATCTGTATGATCAAGTCTCTCACCCTTTTGATGATATTTCATATCCTCAGAAAGGATAGGGAATCTTGCTGCATTGATTTGAGCAGCATTAGGATATGTCGGTACAATTAGATCTCTATTACCCCAACCATCCCTAAAGAATGAAGGTAACTTATCATTTGGTTTACCATATGGAGCAAGACCCATAAGTTTACCTGCTTCAATAGCAGGGAACCCACAATACTGTGTTACTGCTTCATACATTTTAGTATGACCAGGATATTCAGTAATGAATGTATTAGGTTCTGGTTCATGGAAACCAATAGCAGCTTTAGTTCCTACATGCTTCCATACTTGCTCAAACTCTTCTGGATACTCTGCATGGAATATAGTTTCAAATTCATACAAGGTATCTGGAACCTCACTCATTTGTAAGAAACTTCCAGCACCATCAGCAATGACACAAGCAGCAGTTTCAAAACCAGAATTATAGAAACCACATGCAGCATGCATTTCATGGTGGTTTAAATCAATGTAAGTTGTTTCAAACGTAAATTTCTTACGAGCAATCTTCCTTACAAGACCCTCATACATATGTTCACCAGTCCAATCAAGATTAGGACCAGATCTATGTGTATGGCAAACAACTAAGTGATCAATATGATCAACATATTCAAATGCCTTGAGGATACCTAACATAGGAGATCCATCATACTTAAATCTACTAAGTCTTTCTTCTTCGAGATAGAAAACTATCTCACCGTCTACCATTAGACAGGTACTACCGTTGTGTCCACGTGCAACCGCTAAAATAATCATGTTACCTCACTTAGTTTTTATTACATCAGCAAACCCTGAAGGGGTCTTACTCAATGGTTTAATATCACATTGATCAGCCATCAATGCTGGAATCAGATTTGGATTGTTAGATTTCTTTGGTTCTTTTGAACCTAAAGATGGCATAGGCATCATCCCGTTAGCCTTCTGTTTCTTCATCTCTTCTTCCATCTGTAGAGTATAATCTACTTGTTGCTGCATCTCATCAGGAAGTCTGATAACTTTATCAGAAGCTTTATAATACTTCTTCATAAGTTTATCAACCTCTTGCATGATAACAGCTTCAACCTTATCATTCATCGCCATAATACGATCATTGACTCTGTTGGTGTATTCATCAATGGTGATACGAATTGGATCGTATACTCTTAAACCTTCACCCATATCAAGAACAGTAAACTTCTTATCATCTGGGTAACTAATGTTTTCTTTGAATGTAGATCCAACAACTACAACTGCTGGTTTATCAAATGCTTTCGCAATGTGTTGTCCAACAGAATCACAACCAACAAACAAATCAGCTGCTTTAATAGCACCAGCAAGTTCCCTTAAAGATCTACCTTGAGGATGAGATACAGTTTCTGTAAATCCTTCCTTCTCAAAATCAATTGTTAATTCTGATAGAAGAATAAGAGAATATTTCTTCTGTAACTTCTTCATGATACTGATTACATTATTAAATTCGAAACTTCTTCCAGAAGTATCCATAATAATATTACCAGCAGTCTGAACTCCTCTACCAAATGGTTGGAAGACTACAGTTTTCTTTTTCTTAGTTCTTTGTCTGACCTCTTCTACAATAAAGATTCCAGTTGTTTCTTCTTCTCTGGAAAGTTTAATTGTTGGTTTAGGCAACTCTCTTGGTTCAGACAAACCATTGATCTCAATATCAAATGCTTGAGAGAGGTTGCATTTTTGATTATAGTAATGCCAGATTCTATATGGTTCTGGTGTAACTATATCTGTGTGTTTAATCTTGTCTTCGAAAAGATCTTTATGCCAATGGTCGTAGCATTTCCTGTGTAGAGAAGGATGACCTTTAAAAAAATCTGTACCACCTTCACAGACAATTACAAAGTCTTCGTCTGGGTGTTCTTCTTGATATTTTTCGAAAGCAGGGATGGAGCAGAGTACACGTCCTGCACCACCATTTATAAAAAATGATTTGGGTCTCATAATATGTTTAATATAGAATGATATAGAAGATTTATTCAACTTCGCTACTATTTATACGCATAAAAAAGGACGGGTTTTACTCCGTCCTTCCGATCCATCTCGAACTTTTTTTAACCTCTCAGAACCTGTGGTTGTGCGTTCTCAATATTTGTAGGATCTGGAGTCTCTAGAGACTTGGTTAATCCTGTAGCAGCATCGATCAACTCATCGTAGTCAGTAACACGATAGTCATATCCATCGATCCAAGGAGTACGAGGATCATCAGGGAATGGAATCATGTGAGGTCCCCAACCATCAGCAGCAGGGAACTTAGTATAGAGTTGATTTAATTCTGCAATGAAAGATGTAAGAGCAGCTCTTTGCTGATCAGTAAGGTTACCCTGACCACCATTTTCAGTTGCTTCTGCATCTAAGACTGCTTGAGCATCATTCATTAATGTATCACGAGCAGCTTGATGTTGCTCCATTGTGATCCAAGGCTTGAACCAAGGAAGAGGAGACTTCCAAGCACCTGCTGCTTGATCATACTCAATCTCGTCAGCTGCATAGGCATGGTCAGGTGAGATAGGGTCAGGACGCTCATAATAAACTGTGTCATCACCAGCAATTTTATATTCTTTCTGAGGATAACCAGCTGCTTTACCAGTATCTTTACCGAAGTAAATTGCACCGATGATTGCTTCCTCATCAGTAGGAGAGTTCATATCAATGAGAACTGCAATCTCATCTACTCCAGCACGAATGTTTGCATTCTCTGTATCTTCAGCAGATGGTTGTCTGTTGAATGCGATGCAAGACTGAGATGGAAGCAACTTACCACTTGCTTTATCGACAAACACAAACATCCAACGTGGACCTTCGTATGTCCAACTAGCAGTAAGACCTAGTGCATCCGTTTGCGCCAAGTAATCGTCTGGCACTTTATAAGTGAATGTTTTTGAAAAAGCCATAACCTTAGTTTACCTATACCTTGTTATTTATACAATTTGATTAGTTTTCGTCGTACTTGTAATTGATACGGATCATACCAGAAGTACCATTTTGACCGTAGCAGCATCCACCACCACAAGTCCATCCAGAAGGACCACCAACACCAGGAACAAAGTTGTGATCAGAGAATGATCCACCCCATCCTAATTGTGCAGTTGACCAATGAAGTAAGCAATAACCACATCCACTGTTTTCACATTGGATACCAGTCATCCATCCACCCTTACCGTTAACTAATCCAGCAGGATAAGGAACATGTTGCTTATTATAGCAATGCTGATTATAACAGAAGAGATAAGCAGCACCAGGAACACCATATGCTCCACCGTCTGCACCGTGATAAGTTGCACAGCAACCACCAGGACAACTACTTAAACACATACTATTCCATGTGCAGCAGCATTGGAAGCAGCAAGAGCATCCTCCTCCACCACCTCTAGCACAGAAGTTACTTAAGTTTGGTCCAGTAATGTAGGTTGAGTTACCTTGATTACCACACTGACTACCAGTTCTACCGCAACCAGGAGTACCAACGCAAAGATCGTAAACGCAATTTGCTAATACGTTCTTATCACATTGAATACGTTTCCAAGCATATGCACCAGCACCAGCAGGAATACCACGTGAGCAGCAGCATGAAGAACCACCGCCTCCACCAGCACCCCAGATCTCAAAGATAACATCACAAACCCCAGTTGGAACACACCATTGAGGATATCTATAGTAGTTGTAATTTGTAGAAAATTCACTACATGTAGATCCACAAGCACCAACAAAGTACTGAACACAATAACCTTCAGAAGGTAATTTTGCTAGTTTTGTTGTAGCGTCAGGAGCAGAAAGTCCTTCTAACGAATCTGACGTGACGAATCCTAATAGATCTCGTAAATTAGTGTTTGGCATTCTTAAGTTCCTCTATCCTCTTATTTAGTTAAAGTAGTACCAAGCGCAGTCTTCATTCGAAGTTTCTGACTTTAACCAGCAGGAGCAGTAAGTGATTCTAATTAGACCACCGCCTCCACGCCATCCGTAACAGCATCCACCGCCACAAGCAGTAGCAGAAGGTGAACCAACACCAGGAAGACCTGGACCACCGTTACAGTTAATGTTGTATGCCCAAGGAGTTGTACCTGTGCAATACATGTATTCATGGATGCATGCATTACCCTGATAGTTCTGAGTAATATGTCCACCCAAGTTGTTAATCAAACCAGCAGGATAAGGCATCATACCTTTAGCCCAACAGTTATTACCATCACAAGCATTGTACATAAATCCAGGTTTACCCTTGATCATGCAATCTCCACCGTAGGAACATGCACCATCACTATGGAGGTTCCATCCACCACATCCACCCCAAGAAACTTTATCTTGGCATCTATATGTTGAGTTCCAGAATGCCCAGCAGCATGTCTTACCAGGAAGTCCACCATCAGCACAGAGGTTACTTAAGTTGCAACCACCAACCCATGTCTTACATCCTCTAATACCACAGCAGCATCTAGAGCAACAAGTTGTTGATGCAACGCAAAGTTGATAACACCAACCACCTCGTATTTGGGGATACTCTAAAGTCTTACGTACATATCCACCAGCACCACCAGGAATACCCTGTTGACAGCAGCAAGCACCACCGCCTGAACCGCCACCACCCCACAACTCGAAGGTTGCTTGAGTAGTTCCACAAGGAACGCACCAATATTGAATACAATAGTTTCTGTAACTATTGTCACAGTTACCTTGTGTACAATAAGGGTGGAATAAGAACACCCTACCTTCGTGATTCCTTTCTAACGCAGTATTTTCTGCTACGGTTTGATCGATTGTTGAGGCAAACTCTCTGCCTAATAGTTCTCGTAAATTCATTGTACTCTTATATCTCCTATTAGGTCTTGCAGAATAATGTTACTCTCACGAGACCGTGAGCACCCTCAGAGGAGCAGCAGCAACCGCCACCAAACACCTGAGCAGATGTACCACCAGAACCAGGAACACCGTTTCTCCAACAGTCTCCTGATAGTCCACCATTGTTACCACTCATCCATAATGTTTGTCTTCTACCACAAGATGCCATATCAGGTTTTCTTGCAGCATTAACAACACCATAACGAGCACCAAACATAGGAGGGTTAGGATGATAATCCTTCTTCATGCACCAGTTACCGCAACCAGGGTTGCAATCATAATGAATGTATGGTGAAAGACCGTTCCAATACCACTTACCAGCTCTCTCACATGATTCCATGCAATCGCTGCTCTTAAGGTCATAATGCTCATACTGTCCTCTACAGCAAGCAGGACCACATTGATGTATCCTTGTCCTACAAGCGAAGTATGAATCAACCCAGTGACAACAGTTCCAACCGTGACAACCACCACAAGCACAGAAGTCACTTAATCCAGGACCACTAATGTATGACTTACATCCGTCAAAACCACCTCTAGATGGGTGACGACATGTACCACCTGCTACACAGATGTCATAACAGCATCCATCTAATTGGGAGACTCCTTGTACTTGAGCACAAACTGTACATGATTGATACTGTCCAGAGAACCCGTTCCAAGCAATTGAACAACAACATGTACCAGAGCCTCCTCCTCCACCGCCCCAGAGTTCGAACTTAACTTTACAAATGCAGCAGTTTGGAACGCACCATCTTATACGCTGCCAGTCATAGTTGTAAGAACTTCCGAACTCCCAACAGTGGTTGCCTCTGTAATATAATTGATGTTGCCCACCACCCATATAAGTCTGAATAGGGACTATATTGGCATCAGGTACATCTAATAAATCTCGTAAACTTGACATTTCGGCTACCCGTTATTTTTATTAGTTGGACAGTATGGACCATCCGTAAGCAGAGCCTGTATAGATCAGTTCAAGTGAAGCATTTTTAATGTCGAAATCTAAGTTTTCTGCTAAGTTAGCAATTTTGTGACCATTGCGATCAACTGTTACTTTATTAGTGTCACAATTTCCAGCAGCATCAATTAAATTGATACGATCACCAATCTTACCATTTGCAGGTAAAGTAATTGTGAATGCTGATCCTGTTGTGTCAAGTAATAATATTTGTCCAGCTAAAACTGAATGAGCAGATGTAACTGCTACAGTTTCTCTTGTGTCAGATACTGGTGTAAGGTTGCGTCCCATTTTTCTAATATCTCCGTGTGTTTCTATTTATTAATTAGGAAGTTGTTTCTTCAACACCGTAAGCAGAGATACTCACGCCAGTTGTGTCTGAGAAAGCAACAAGTTTCTTACCCGTTTGCATGGCGAATCCCGTTCTTTCAAGAACTCCATATCCTCCAATCTCAGCATTGTACTCAACATACTCAGCAGCAGTTGGTGTATCAGCAGCCGCAATAGCGACTCTTACATCAACTGGGGTTGCATTAGTATTAACAATGTTGAAATTACAATATGCTACTGTACTTGCTGGTACAGTATATATTGTTGTTAATGTGTTTGCGGCTAGGGATGCTTGAGTCCCCAAAATTCCAGAAGCCATTTATCTATTCTCCGTGTAGCAGATGTAGTGGTTATATGATATTTATAAAGTGGGGGATCAAACAGACCCTGCCCAGAAGACGTATCCTTTAGTCGTACGTGTTGTATCGACGTAAGTCTTAACAGCACGTTGTGTAGGAACTTTTTGGTTTGAGTTAGCAGAAAGTGTAACGTCAGAAGAGAATTCTGTGATACTTTCACCCAACTGAGCACCGATAGAACCCAATCTCAAGGATGACAGACCAGATAGGTCAAAGGATGATGCGTTCAATGTAGTTGAACCAGTTGCCTGGTTGACCTTGAAGTAACGTCCAACAGTGAAGTTACCATCTTGGTCTGTTGATACAAAGAATACACGTCCTGGGAAGTCCTCAGTAACTTCATTACCTGGTGCTGGATCCACTAATGGATCTCCAGGCCAGTTAGTTTGTATTTTGTTTCCTGTACCTAAGTCTAGGAAGTCATGACCAGTTAGACGAACCTGACTGTAACCATATCTGATCTTATAGTCCTGTCCATCAAAGGTTCTTGTAGGTTTCTCAGCAGCAAGAACAATTAGTGCAGTACCAGTTGTATCTGTCTGTGAGTTTGTCACCTGCATGAACTCATTATCAATCTTGATGTAGTCGTTGATATTGAAACCAGAAGCATCAGTGATACGGATATCTGTCTGAGAGTTATTAATATCTCTCAAGGTATCTGTCTGATCGACAACTTTAATTTCAATAGCACGAACTGAATCGCCACTGGTATGAGCAGTAGCATTAGTTCCTTCAACTCCACGAGTAACATCCATAGATGTTGCTGTTGGGAATGAAGTGATTGACATCATTTCATCATTGATAATACAATATGCTCCGATTGAGAATCCACTAATTGTATTAACATAGATTGTTGTGTCTGAAGCACTGTTAACAGCAGAACTCAAGTTAGTAGCACCACCGTACTGATATCTGGTAATTAATTCCAAACCATCATGTGCAGCAGCTGCACTACCTAGAAGTCCTCTAGTAGCAGTCAAGTTACCTCTTCCAGCAGGAGCAGTGTAAGAAGAGTTAGCAATAACGAATGTAAATGGTTCTTCACCAAGTCCACCAGCACCAGTAACGAATTCAACTGAACCACCTGGAACAGGAGCAGATCCTCTACCAGTTATGGCAAGTACGAATCCATTCTGTCCACCGACAGCATCAGCATTGTTAACTAGGTTACCTTGAACTCCAGAAGTTTGACCATCAATAACTTCGTTTTGTACGAATGTTCCTTTGAAAGGTCTATAAAGAATCTTAGAAACACCTGCTTGTACTGAGATGATTTCTCCCACAGCACCAGATGTTAATCCGATAACTCTTTCACCTGTCAACCAAATACCATCGGTTGCACCAGGAACGATTGTTGATTCATCATATTCAAGTGATAAACCATCGATCTTACCATCGAGAGTTGTTTCATTAGTATCGAATCCAGAAGAAACAATACCGTATGTACCCCAAGAACTGTTACCAGCAAGAGATCTGATTCTTCCACCTCTGGTAGAAGCATAAGAAACATGACAGTAGTAAGTGAAGCAAGATACAATTTCAGCACCTGCCTTGTTAGTACACCAGAAACCAACTCCACCATCTTCGTGGATTTGTGTCCAAGAGTCAAACACCATTGTTTTGTTTGATCTATTATCAAACGTAACAGCATTTGCAGAAGCACTTACAAATGTATGTGCATACTGATCAGCAGGAGCAGCAATACCTACGTTAACTGTAATAGTTGTTGCATCTGCTGCGGTGATTAGAAGTTCCTTACCAAATGCAGGGTCAGTTGTACGTGGATATGCATGGTTAGATGCACCACCGTTCTTAGTACAATTGAATGTAATAGATGCTTGTGCTAACTGAATACTAGATCCAGTAGTAAGTCCATGACCTGAACCAAGAGTAAGAGTTAAATCACCAGTCGAAGGATTGTAAGTAGCACCAGTTGGTGTAAACTGTGCGGTATTATCCCACTTAGCGTGAACGTCACCATCAATAACAGCACCAACACCTGTTGCACCGAAGCAAGAACAGTTAGAGACATAAGGTGATCTCTTAATTGGTGAGTTAGGATCTAGACGTACATAAACACCACCAATTGTAGCAGTGTTAAGATCTTTAGGATCAGACAAAGAAGGAACGAATCCAACCATTCCGTCCATAACCATGTCCTTAAGCATAGTGGTGCTTCCTAGCATCCACATAGTTAAGTTTTCGTTGTTGATAGGTGTTACACTACTGATAGCGATATCTGTAGCACCTGCTTCATATGTGTCTGAAGTTGTCCAGAGGTTAGCATTAGCTTCTCTAGTTACACTTCCAAGTCCTGAAGATAATCCAGTTGTTGCAACTGTAACTAATGTGTTAATAGCAGCATCTTGAACAACACAGGTTGCCTGTCCATAATTATTGATATCTGTAATAGTCTCGTTCTTAACCTGACCTAATCCATGTGTACCTTGTACAGTAATGGTTGTATTGTTAATTACATCTTGAGCAAGAGGAGTAAAGTATCCTAAGACAGAAACAACTTCTGCTTCGTTACCATTCCAGTAGTTAGTAGTAATCCAATCATCAACTGTATCATAAACACGGTCGTTACCACCATAACCTAAGTTAGCAGTGATATCCTGAACAAGAGTAGCAAGTTTGCTCTCAAATACAGAAGCATCTCCACCAGGAGGGTTAGTAATAGTAACACCACCAGCAGCAGCTTGTGCAATAGTTTCTTTGACAAGGAACTGTGTGTTAGATGTTAATAAGTTATATGCGTCACCAGTTTTGTTATTAACAAATCCATCGGTCTGAACATAAATGTCAGAACCACCTTCTCTAACGTCAATAACTTCACCAGTCTTACTTCCATCACCAGATGTGATACTAGAACCAAGAACTCTATACTGAGCATCAGGTACTTGTGCAAGAGTAAGTTTAACAACACTTGAAGGTTCACCAGCTCTTGCTTGAATCCTTGAGGTTCTTAGGTTATCACCAACGATACCTACACCTTCAGGAACCCTCATTGGAAGGATTTCGTTATATGTACCTGCTTTAACGTAAATTGTTGCAGGACCAGTTACATTATCTACAGCGTGACGAACTGTTTTCCATGCTGCTGTAATACTATTACCAGCATTAAGGTCAGAACCTTCTGGAGTAACATAATAAACTTTATGTGTAACGTGACTCTCTTTCCATGATGGATATCCTGTTGAGTCAACAGTTAAAACTTTATTCTCTGTACCAATAGGCAATCTAGCAGGACCAGCACCACCTTGATAAAGAACGTCACCAGATGTTGTTAGAACGTTTGCTGATGCTCCTTCTGCTAATGAATTCCAATATGTACCATTAGTATCTGTTTCTGGAGCCTGTGCAGAGTTTTCTGTAACACAAATATGTGAGTTACTATTTCTAGTAACAGCATCACCTGGATAATAAGTTGTACCTACATCCCAAGTACCTCTCCATGTGAATCCTCCAACAATGAAATCCCAATCACTTGGATTACTGGAAGGAGAACTATTAATGTTTGTTGTTTTAGCAACGTAAGAGTTACCACCTAAGAGAACAACATCACCTGGAGCATATGTTGTAGTAGAATTCCAGTTACCAACAACCTTGAAACCTGTGGTTAGGATATCCCACTGGACACCGATACCGTTATTTGGCTGAATAGCGGTACTAGTTTGAAGAGCGATGTATGAATAACCACCGTATGTTACGATGTCACCTTTCTGATACTCTGTGGCAGAATCCCAAGTATCTTCAAACTTAAGACCATCCAAGTAGGCAGAGAACTTAGCAGGATCGAAAGTTGCCGTTGATGTGTGAGGAGTAGTAGTTCGATAAAGAACGTTACCGTATTTTACGATATCATTGTTTTTATAGAACGTAGTAGCAGCCCATTCACCAGCATTGTAAATCCCTTCGGTGTGAAGCGACCAACTTCCAGCGTCAGTTCCGTACCATTGAGATGCCGTCGAAACCGATGTGTGGTTTACGGTAGCAACATAAGTGTTAGCACCAAATTTAACAATGTCATCGATGACATAAGCAGTGTTAGCTGCCCAGTCACCTCGCCAGTTAAATTTTAGTCTTCCAAGTCTAAAATCTGCCATTTGTTTTTCCTTTACTTAGGTCCCTCGGTTGTATAATCGTAAGTTTCATTAAAACGAACAGTAAAATATCCGTTATCATCTATAAAGTAGGTTACTTTTCTACTGTCAAATCTGTATTGTTGATATTGATCTTGTGGATGATTCACATATGATTTAGATTCTGTAGTTTCTTCTACGTAATCTGTCATTCCAGTTGCAATATCTAGGTACGGAGTACCGTCTTTACGATGGAAAGTTACTACATCGTCATCAATACTTCTGATTTTAGTGTAGTTAAGCATGCCATCAGCATCTCTGCTTAAAGCATGTATGGTGAAATCGTTTCCAAGATCATAGTTGTTGCTGGCAAAACCGCCACCACCACCGCCAGTGCTAGTGCCACCGCCTCTAAAACTATCGCTAATGTACATTGTCATGTGACAATAACCCTCCAGTAAACTCCTTCCCAAATAAGTTGAACACCTGCGCCTTTAACGTCAAATACCAGTGGCGATGAAATTACACCAAACGTATTTTGAAATTGTCGTCCGATAGGGTCCGTCAGAGTAACATTATTTATATCCCAACTAAACTTTACATCAATAAACTCAATTACGTCTCCAGACTTAGGGACTAATTGATTATTGTAAAGTGGAAGTGTTAACGAGAGAGGACCGTTAGATGAATCAACGAGATAACGAAGGCTTGTTCCTAGAGTTTGATTAGAATTAATATATTCCCATCGTGCTCTAAAAACGTCAAATCCACCAGTGGTGGTTCCGTCATGAATGACGGCCATATTTTTATCAGTATCAATCGTCAGTTCACCTTGCGCACCAGTAAAAAGTGCATGTTCAGCTGTAGTACCTCTTCGGAATTGAACCTGAGTTGTCATCAGTGATTATTCGATACCAAGTATATTTATGAGATATTTATATTAGATGATCCAACCATAAGATCTTGGTGGTGCAACTTGTATGCGTCTTGTGTCAGCATCACCAACGTGTAGAATAATTCCACCTTCGGATACAAATCTCTGATAAGGTGCAATAACTGTAGTTGAAACGTCAATCTCAATTGGGCAGTGTCCGTCGTAACTGAAGACACGGAGGACTTCTGCACTTGAGAGAGAAGGTATGTTGCCTGAACCAACAAATGCCTTGACAATAAGAGGAACATTGTCCTCTTCGAAGACATCGATTCTTCCTGTACCCTCTTCGATTCTTGTGATACTGGAAGCAGATTCTCCATAAATTTGTGCGGAACCTTCTCCAACATATCCTTTCCTTGTGAAGGATTCTGCACCTGATCCTCTGACCTCGACAGTAACATCTGTAAGAATGTTTCTTGTAACTGCCTGTCTTGCAACACCCAAGAAGTCGAAGATTGCAACATTCTCGACTGCAATTGCTCTGGATTCGGATGCATTGTTCCATGTGAAGAATGATCCAGTTCCAACTGTGACTCTTGTTCTTGGAGTATCCGCAGCACCAAATACATGTACAACTCCATAGAGTTCTGGAGAGAATGTAATTGTTTCTGCTGCACCAGAGAAGTTGTATAGATTTCCAAATCCTGAGTATGCTTCTGTATGTTTCTCGTCTGCAACACCAGAAATAGTAAGATTGACTTGAGAAGTCCAGTCAAATGTGCGACGTTCAATACTAGTGACGAAGTTGAATAGATTTCCGAATCCAACTTCTGCGTATGTTGTTGCTTCCTCTGCACGACCCTTGAATGTAAAGAGTCCTGTTGCTTCTGGTACAACTCCAACACTTTCCGAAGCACCAGAGAATGCAAAGAGTGTACCAAATACAATCTCTCTTCTGACAACAACCTGACTTGAAACACCACCAATAGAGAATAGTGCGGTAGTCTCGTCTGGGTTGACAGTGAAACTCTCTGAAGCACCACTGATGTTGAAGATACGTCCTTCTCCAACAAAGTCCTTTGCAATACGTTCGGATGTATCGACATCGACGTAGATAGTACCAGAACCAATATTGTTTGGTGTAAATCTCTCGAATGCCTCTCCAGTAATATCGAGTGGTACTGGTACTTCGTCTGGACTCCATACAACATTTTCTGTTGCCCTTGTGCCACCAATAGAGAATAGTAACTGTCTCTCTTCTGGATTGAAGGTAACACTTTCGGATGCACCACTGATATTGAAGATGCGTCCTTCTCCAATAAAGATTTTGGTACGAGAGAATGTTGAAGTAACATCGATTGTTGTAGTACCAGAACCAATCCAGTTTGGAATGTACTTGACACTTGCTGTACCACGTACTTTGGATTCGATGGTGAATCTTTCGCTGAAGGTTTGTTTGAATGAACCAAACCCTTTGAACACCATGTCTGCCTGGAATTCTGGCAGAACGAATGTAACAGACTCTGATGCACCACTGATACTGAAGATTCGACCTTCGCCAACCCAAACCTTCGTCTTGGATGAAGTACCAGCACCATAGATATCGACTTCGATTCTTGGTTGCTCTGCAAATGTGAGGATTGGTTCTGTAACTTCTCCAAAGATTTGAAGATTTGCTTGACCAATCTCTCTGTATGTGGCACTGATACCTGCTTTCTCTGGACGGAATGCAATATCTGCTTGGAATGCAGGTATCTTGATTGTAATAGCTTCGTCTGCTGCTCCAATAGAGAACAGTCCACCTTCTCCAAAGTGAATATCGACGTTGACAACAATCGCATCTCCACTGAGATAGATGTCTCCAAGTGGTTGTTCTGCGAATGTAAGTAGTGGATCCGCAATCTCTCCAAAGACTGTGAACGAACCAAATCCAATATTGCCACCAAAGGTGAAGCTCTGAGTGACAGCACCCTTGAGAACTGCGTCTGCTGTAAACTCTGGAAGTTTGAGAGTAAAGGATTCTGCTGCACCACCAACAGAGAAGACCTGACCATCTCCTGTGTAAGCGTGTGTTCTGAGAATATCTGCTTGACCGTATACTTCTGTACGACCAAATGGTTGCTCTGCGAATGTAAGTATTGCAGGACTTGCTGTTCCACGTACTTCTGTGTGAACCAGACCAGCAATAGCAATTGCACGACTCTCGTCGAGACGACCTGTAAAGTCGAATAGTGCTCCAAGTTCGAGTGGGTTGAATGTAACCGCTTCGACTGCACCACTGAAGTTGAAGATTCGACCTTCGCCAGTCCAATGCTTCGTAATAAGTGGTACGACAGAAACGTTGAATATCTCTGTATGAGATTGACCAACCCAATCGTCTGTCTGTCTTTCGATTGCAGTACCAGAAAGATCGATATCGACAGTAAACTGTTCTGAAGCAGTAAACTTCTGACTTGCAAGTCCACCAAATGTAAGATCTGCTTGGAATGCAGGTATGTCGATTGTAATCGCTTCTGCACTCTGACCAATAGTGAATAGGTTTCCAGATCCATGGAAGTGGAGACTGAAACTTTCGGCCGCAGTACCAGAAACATCTGTAACAACGAATCTGAATACGTCTGATACAACTGCCTCTTGACAAGTACCAGATAGTTCCATATGAGCAGAACCAACTTCTGCTGTGATGAACTTGAGATCTGTGTAACCACCAGCAAACTTGAATAATGGTGGTGTTGTTGGAGGAATAACAACAGTACATTCTGCTGCACCACTCCAAGTCCAAAGTGTTGGATCGTTGGTAACCCACTGAGGTGGTACACGAACTTCTCCTTCGGCACGAATCTTGATCGCATGATCCCATTCGGTAGCATCCGATATAAAGATCTTGGTCTGAGAATCGTGTGCAAGAGAAGTAAAGCTGACAAGTTTTCCAAATGGGTATTCGGAAACTTTTGTACGGATGGAACTGATGACAGAAGTAAATCCGTAATCCTCTCTTACCGTTGCACCAGGATCTGTAATCGATCCACAATCGTGGATTGTTGTTGCTCCACCTGAGAGCCAAGGATCGATTTCGTATGTCTGACCAAGAGGTATGGTTGCAACAACACCATTGAGACCAATTCTGATAATAGAAGTTGGTGATGTACCAGAGATATTCTGACTTGGTGTGATCTCGGTAATAGTACCGACACCAGGTAGACTTGCATAATCTCTGTACTCGTATAGATTCGTGGAAGAATCGTTGTAAGAGTAAGTTCTTCTCTTCTCTGTACTGATAAGAGTAGGTAGAACACCTGTACCTTCGTAAGCAAAGGATCTAAGTACAGGTTCTGCCGTTCCATCAGAAGCCCAAAGAGTACCAAAGGCATTCCAGTTAGGTGCGAATCTAACGTCAGCAACACCTCTAATTGGGAATAGAGCCTGTTTCTCATCTGGATTGAAGGATACAGATTCAACTGCTCCACCAATCTTGTAAATCTGACCTTCACCAACGTAGTCAAATACACGTGAAGCTTCAGCATATACAATACTAAAGGCACGACCTTCACCGATGTATGGTCTAGTAACACTATAGGTTGCCTCACCAGTAACATCAATTGGAATAAATCCATTCCACTGTGGGTTGATACGTACCCAAGTCTCGGAACGAATCTTGATCGCTGCATCGAATGTAATCTCTGCAACAAATCCTTTGGTTTGTGATGTATGTGTATTGCCAGTATAAAGGAATCCACCAAAAGGATACTGCCATACTGTCTGAGAAATATATCCCCAATCAATATTTCCAGAGTAACCTTCAGCAACACTACCGTAATCAAAGGTAGAACCTGGTGTGTAATTAGATACAAGAGATACAGTGTATTCTGGATCTACTACCGCAACAACACCAACGTTGATTCTGACAACGGATCCTGTAGATGTACCTGAGAGGATCGTATTTGTAGTGATCTCCTCGATAGTAGCAGTTCCTGGTAACGGACCGAAGTCTGTATAACCAAATGGAACGATAGAACTATCGTTGTAATCCCATGTAACTCTCTCGTGGTATGCATCTCCAGTAAATACAGGAATGACACCAAATGGTTGCTCACCAAATGTTCTCTTGACATTAGTGACTTCACCTGTGACAGGTATAGTACCAGAACCTCTCCAGTTAGGTACAAAGTTAACCTTGACGTTAGATTGTAGTGGAGCAATACCACCAGTACCAACGTAATCTGTGGTAACTCTCTCTTCACCACCACCAATTTTGTATAGGTTACCAGTACCCTCATAAGAGAATACAAATGCCTCGTCTGCTCTGGAGAAGTTGAACAGTACACCAGATCCAATTTCATTAGCAGTGATTCTCTCTGTGAGAACACCACGAACCATACTCCTGACGAATCCATTCCATCTAGGTTTGGTTCTTCCTCTACCTTCACCCTGTACCTTGATTTCACCACGACCAATCCAATTAGGTACGTAGTTTTGTTTAGCAGTACCCTTAAGTTGACCGATACCGTATGGGAACAGAGTACCAGTGATACTAAGATAACCCCAGTCAAGGTTGGTTGTCTTACCAACAGATACTGGAGCATGTTCAATCGCAGTGGTATATGTACCAGAATGCGGTGCAACCTTAAATCCACCTGGATCTACAGTTGCAGTTATTGTAGGATTAACTTGTACAACAGAACCAGTACTTATACCTGACAGTACTTGGTTTGTAGTAATGATTTGATAGGACTGTATCGGAATCGTTCCGTAGTCCTCATATTCGAATGGAACAACAGCAGAACTATTATATGCGTATGTTCTTCTGTTATCTTCGCTATTAATATTAGGTAGAGTACCTGAACCCTCAAATCCAAATGTACGCTTAACTTCTGAGACTTCTCCAGATATCTGGGCTGTACCTGATCCCACCCAGTTAGGTCTAAAGGAAACCCCTGCGTTACTTCTGAATCTGAATAGTCCTTTGGACTCAATAGCAATACTTCTAGTAACTGTACCAGAACCAATCTTGTACAGTTCACCTTCACCAACTTCATTCTTCGCAAAAGATTCAGTAGTGAGGGACTGGATCCCAAACAGTCCAAAGACTTCGATGTCTGGAACCCAGTGTGTAACCGCACTGCCTGTAACTCGTACTGTACCAGTAACGATCCAAGGAGCCACCAGACGATAGTAGGTGTCTCCCATTTCGAAGACAGTACCAGAACCAACCCATGCATGTAGTACTGTCCACTGTGTCGCAGTTTTCGGTCTGATAGTACCGAACGGACGGACAATATCCGTGTAAATTATTCTACCCCAATCATCAACTTCTACAGCTTCTACATCGTTGATAGATCCACCGTCAATAACGGTAGTGGGTGTTAATGCTAATGAATTTAAACCGTAATCAAGTTCTATAAACGGTTCAATGCATGAAGGATCCCATGTATATGATGCTCTCTCACCACTAAAAATACGCAGCGCAAAACTAGACCCATAAGGTCCACCTATACCAGTTGTATAGACATGCGTTGCCATTAATTCAAATACCCTCCACTAAAATAAAAAAGGGGATCCAGTAATGAATCCCCTCACACATAATAATGAATTCAATTCGAACCAATCAGTCGAGGCTGACGTTCAAGGTTACTTTAATTTGGTCACCTGCGTTCTGAATAGCGTAAGGACCATTCGTGAATCTCTCAGCGAAGAATATCGCATCATAGAGCGTCACAGAACCTGTACCATCAAGTGCTTTAGTAGTTGTGAAGGTATTTGCATCAGGTACTTCAAATACAATGTAAGTACCAGCAGTAGTTGTGGTATTACCTGTTCCCTGATCGATATAAACTGCATCGCCAGGAACTAATCCATGACCTGTAGCAGTTACTTTACTAAAGTCAAACTTAACAACATCATTACCGTTAGAAGTCTGAATGTTTTCAATCAGAACGTTATTGAGGTAAACAGTAACTGTTCCGTCTGCGTCATCAGTCTCATAATCGATACCAGTAATGACTGTGTTGGCATCAATACCATTAGGTGTAGTTGTTTGAGAAACTCTCATTCCAAGAGCAAGGTCTTCAGCGACATTTGCTTGGAATACTAAGTCACCACTAACAGCACCACCGTTTGCTTTGCTTAGATAAACTGTAGTACCAACGATTCCAGTAACACGTGCTCCCTGAGCAACGTTAGTTCCTGTAACACGCTGATCAACAGCAACACCAGTTGTAGATGTAACAACAACTTCGAACTCACCAGCAGTACCAGTAGCAGCAGTAGTAGCAGCAACAGCAGCAAGAGTAATGTAGTTGTTACCGATAGTTCCTCTTACACCAGACTTAGAAATCTGTGTTCCAGTAGCAGCAGTACCAGCATCAGCCACACCGTGAATGGTTGTAGGCATGTTGTTAGCACGTGAGAGGAAATAACCGTATACGTTACCAGCAGGACCATCAAAGGTAAATGTTTGCTCAGGATAAGAAGCAGTTGTTCTACCTCTACCAAAACTCAATGGTTGTGCAGTGAAGTTACCAGTGTTCTTAACACTTAAGTTAAGTGTAGTACCATCAATGTCTACAACGTATGCACCAGTGCCGACAGAACCACCAGTAACATAGTCACCTTTTTTAATACCTGTGTTAGAAGCAACCGTAACTAGGTATGTACCAGATGTACCATCACCATTAGTTGTAGTGACCGCAGTAGGCTCAGTTTCGATGCCCCAACGGTTACCGTTTAAAAGGATACCATACTGCTGTGCATAATCCTGATCAGTTCTATTATTGATGATGCCAGGATAACCTGTAGTAGGTGCTCCACCATAACCGTTAGTGTTATTTTCGGTGTATGGTTCGAAATATCTTGTTTGAGAGGGAGTATCACTCTCAGCAGGATATGTATCTGTTGTAAACAGCTTCAGAATAAGGTTTCTGGGAATGTTTTGAGAATAATTCAGCAGATTCCTTAAAGAATCAATTTCGCCGTTGTCGGTTACTAAGAGTGCCATTGGTTAACCTTTCCTAATTACGTTGCTATGTATGATTATTTATAACCACGAGGTATTTATAGTTTTATCCTTAGTGCAACGCTAGCTTTACTGATGTTCAGCACATGGTTTACGTTGAATCTAAAGATGTCACCAGCATTAACTGTGGTGTTCCAAGTCGAAAGATTATCATCTTTCGCTTTTATTTCTGTAGAGGTATTTAGTACACCTAACTTTGGTGTTTCTGTACCTGTTATTGAAGTGAAATTCGGATAATCATCATACGCACACTTCAATATATCTATCTCAATATTACCTGCAATGTCTGCTACTAGAATCCAAGACTCGATAGTACCAGTAACATCAATTGCCATATCACCCTTTGGTCCAATTGCCATTGGGAATGATCCAGCATCGATAACAAAATTGAGAGTTCTAGTTAAATCTGCTGTTGTAACTAAAGCAACACCAGAAAATCTATGACCAGAAGTAGGAGGAGTACTAAAAACAATTTGATCGTTTGAAACGATATAGTCTGTATTTGGTTTCAGAACTACATCATTAATAGAGATCAATAATTGTTGTTCATCTATTGGTGTATATGGTGATCCGTCAACGGAAAGACTGAATGTGTCTTGTGTACCATCAAATCCACCAGAGATATCATCAAGAATTAAGTTTGTATACTGTGTAGACTTGGTTGGAATCTGATAATTAACATCCAAGTTATACGCAGGGTTCTCTCTTAGAGCAACACTATGTTGCTGAGATCCAACTCTGACGGTATACTCTGCCATTAGGAAGATACTCCAGGAGTTACTTCAACTAATCCTTCAATAACTCTTGTCTTATATCCAGTTGGAGCAGTCAAGAGAATGTCATAGACATATCTTCTACGGTCTAACGCACCTGTTTCTGTACTATTCATGGAGATACCAATCTCACCTGAAGTTCTATTAACAAAAACAAGAGGTACAGCAATAGCATTCGCTGATGCATGACTAGTTTTAAAATTAGCCTCACCAGTATATCCTGTCATGTTTAGTGGCGTACCATCTTTATTTGTGATAAAGAAAGTCACGTCAAAATTTGCATGACGGTCAACGACTATATTTACAGGTATCGCTGCCATTAGACTCTAGAATTTAATCTTATTTAGTAGGTTTTTTAGGCGGTAATGGTTTTCCACCATTAGCCGCAAGTTCATCTGGGTCAGGAGATTCTAAAAGATCTAGTGTCTCCAATCCACCGATGATTTTAATTCTATACTCTTTCAACTCATTTAGACTTTTTTCTGTAGTAGAAATCTTAGTTTCAGTCTCAGATAATTGTCTGGTAAATTCTGAACGTATTTTAGCAGCTTCCATAATAAAAATGCATATAAACTATTTATTTAAGTCTTCATGATGTAGCATAGAGCATAGTACTTAGGCATAACGTTCAACGCAGATCCACCTCCAGTACCTGTGGTGGATCCAGATGTAGCTCCTGTGTTAGTGCTGCTAACAGTACTTGTGCTTGGTGATGCACTACCAGTATTTCCACTACCAGCACCAGTGGTTCCACTTATGCTAACCGTTGTAGTATGAGTATGGTCTTCACTAACTCCTAAAGTATCGAAGTAGTGTGCGTGAGTTCCTGCATCTCCAGTTGTAGCAGCAACGTTACCCATGTTAGCATTTACTGCCTCAGTGTGATAGTCACCTGTGAATAAAGAACTGTGAGTAACATAACTGTGGTTATGAAGACCAGCATCAGATGTGTTTCCACTGTGATAATGGTTATCACTTTGTACTCCACTAGTTCCAGTTCCTGATCCACTGAATGAGTGAGTATGACTTCCAATACTGTGAGTATGACTTGATACAGTGTGACTGTGAGAAGGAAGTGAGTGAGAGTGACTATTAACTGTATGAGTATGAGAAGGCATATTCGAAGTTGATATGCTTACAGTCTCAGAACCACCTGTATCACCAACACTATAACTGCTACCAGCACCAAGAACAAATCTATCTCTTAAGTCAGGAGTACTGTTGTTACCATCACAAAGAACCCATCCAGAAGGAATATTAGATTGTGATCCAGACCACATTATGATACCACCAGAAGGGAATGCACTACCTTGTGAAGATCCAGTCTGTGCTTGATTAGTCCACTTACTAGATGCACTATCCCAAGCAAGAACATCATTATCATTAGGAGAACCAGTAATATTAGTATCTGTTAAATCTCCAACAGCTAAATCAGGTGTAGGAGCATCAATCCATTCTAACTGAGGTGTTGCACCACCAGTAGTACTTAAAATCTGCCCAGCTTCACCAACCTCATCATCTTTATCTAAGAGACCACCATGAATCTTAACTACACCATCCCCAGTTTCAAATCTAAGTGTATTTGCATAGTATAAAGCACATTCAGCACCTTGCACAAACCTTGCCATTGTTGTGGATACACTATCAAGTTGGATAGTGGTTCCACTACCAGGAATTCCTATATGGAAAGTACTATCAGCATAACTGTAGAGATACGTTGAACTATTATTATTTCTAATTTCAGTTCTCTTAGAGTTATTACCCACTAATAGGTAAGAATCAGAATCTGCGTTACCTATCTTAAGTTTGTTATTTGAGTTATCCCATGTTAGAGAAGCATCTCCACCAAAGGAATCAGAATCATTAAACTGTACATGTGTATCAGAACCACCAGGATCTGTACTACCAGCACCAGCAGCATCTGCTTGGTTAGTCCACTTACTTGTAGCAGCATTCCACTTAAGTACCTGACCACTAGAAGGAGATCCAGTAATAACAACATCATTCAAATCTGCAATAACAGAAGATCCAGTTAGATAAGAACTTAGATCTGGTGGAGTATATTTGAATACACCATTAGCATTATTATAAGAAATAGCACCAGTTCCAGAAGCAGTATTTGGTGATCCTACTGATATACTTCCAAGTGATATGAAAGTACTAAGGTCAGGAGGAGTATATGAGAATACACCAGTAGCATTGTTATAAGATAATGCTGCTGTACCTGCTGTGTTAGTGTTTACAGAAAGATCTGATAATGCAATACCACTTGCAGCAGCAACCCAATCATAATCTGTACCATTCCAACTAAGAACTTCACCAGAAGAAGCAGTGCTCTTATTCAGATGAACATCAACAGCAGCATTGATAGTACCTGACAATCCAGAAATAGATGCTCCACTGAAACTAATGGTAGCACTTTGGAAGTCTACAGAGGTTCCTGCTGCGTTAAGATTACCACCCGTATCAATATCAACACCATCAGTAGTTGCAACCTTACCAGTAACATTTACACCCTGTGCAGAGTCTACAATATTTGATAGATGTTGTGTTTCATCAGTCTGTGCTTCCCATCTACCGTTAGTACCACTATATTTTAATACATCTCCATCAGATATAGTTCCAGTAGTTACATCAGTAAGATCATTTAGAGCAACAGAAGTTAAGTAACTACTTAAATCTTGAGGAGTAAATGAGAATACACCAGTGGAGTTGTTATATGACATTCCACCAGTAGAAGTTGCACCATTATTAGGACCAACAGAAAATGCTGTTAGGTCTGTACTTACAGCAGAAAGATCTGGAGGAGTATATGAGAATACACCAGTACCATTATTATATGATAATGCTGCTGTACCTGCTGCGTTAGTGGTTACAGAAAGATCTGTTAGTGCAATACCAGAACCACTTGATGCTGTTTGGTCAGGAGCAGAAATCCATTTACTTGTACCAGAATCCCATTTTAATACATGTCCGTCTGTAGGGGTTCCAGTATTAACGTCAGCAAGATCATTAATATTTGAACTAGCAAGACTTATTGAAGTTAGATATGTATTACTATCAACAGAACCATCTGCTTTTAAGAATTGAGATGATGTTCCACTTGTCTTGACAAATTTGTTACCAGTTATATCACCAGTAGATCCATCGATGGTTGCTCTCCATACGTTAGTAGCAAGGTTACCAATGGATAAACCAATACCATCAGCAGTATTGATTCCAACACCCTGAGTAGCATTTAAACTAATAGCATAGTTTCCATTATTCTGTACATCCAACCTACCAGGATTACCAGATGATCCTGCAAATGTAGCGTTGCTGGTTGTAATACCACCTCTTCCAACTACATCATTAAGGGTATCTGTTTCGGTATATCCAGTTAGATAACCACTTAGATCTGGTGGAGTGTATGTGAATACACCAGTAGAATTATCATAGGCAACTCCACCACCACCTGAAGCAGCAGCATTAGAACCTACAGAAAGATCTGTCAATCCAATTCCAGCAGCAGTACCAGTAATAGTAAGTGATCCAGTTCCACCACCTTGTCCGAAGGTGATTCCAGTACCAGCTATAAGATTTAATGTGTATGGAGTACCAGCACCATTATTTGTATAGATTATTTGAGATGTAGTTGCATTAGCATGGTTAAATGCAAGACTATTATCTGCTGCTGGTGTAAATGTAAATTGACCAGTTAAATTATTATATGCTAATCCACCATTACCACTAGGTGAACCTTCAGTACCTACACTAAGATCTCCTAATGCAATACCACCACCAGAACCACCACTGTCAAGAGCATTAACCCATGAACTACCATCCCATTTTAAAATCTGATTGGTCTGTATAGAACTGATATTAACATTACTAATATTCTCTAGAGTTCTAGTTTTCCACTCTACAGTAGTTCCATTCGAAGTTAATACCTGATCTGCTGTACCTTTTGATCCAGTACTATCTTTTAAACCAGCATTAGGATAGAAGTATAAACAAGAATTTGCTTTCTCCCATTTAAGATCATAGTTATTAGCACCTTTGAATACAACATCGCCATCGACTGTTAATTCATCAGTAGTGAGCTTACCAGAAATATCTGCACCAATAGAAGAGGTCGAAATTCTAGTGCTACTACCATGATAAAGTTGAACAGGTCCACCATCAATGAATGTAATAAAGGTATCACTTGGAGTAGACTTTGGTCTGAAAATCATCTGATCAGACTCAAGGAATGAAGTTACAATACCTGTATTTCCATCATAATATATTTGAAGATCGTCATGCGCTCCAAATTTTAACCTATTATTAGTTGCACCAGAACTATCACCAAATTCAATAATCTTACTATTAACATCAAGATTACCACCAAGTTGAGGTGTGAGGTCGTCAACTATATTAATAGCAGCAGCACCACTATCATCAGCAATAACAAATTTAGATACTGAAGCATCATATTTAAGTATCTTACCATCTGCTACTCCAGTTGTATCAACATCACTATGATCATCAATACTATGAGTTGGTAATGATGTTATAAAGCTTGATAAATCTGGTGGAGTATATGATAGTACACCTGTACTATTATTGTATGAAAGACCTGCTGTTCCTGCTGATTGAGTAGATACAGAAAGATCTGATAATGTTATAAAGTTGCTAACATCAGATGGTGTGTAAGTAAATATACCAGTAACATTATTATAACTTAAACTTGAATTACCAGGAGAATTATTAGTTACCTGTATATCGGTAAGAGCAATTCTTGATGATAAGTTATCTGTGACTACACTATAGTTACCAGAACCATCAGTTTTCATCAGACCAGCACTAGGGAAGTCTGCGTCCTGAATAGCATCACCAATTGAGGTGATAAAATTACTTAAATCGGGTGGTGTGTATACGATCTGACCAGTAGAGTTATCGTATACTAAGTTACCTCCAGCAGCAGCAGAGTTAACAACAGCACTTATATCTGTCAGAGTAATGTAAGTAGCATTCAGACCAATCTGAGTACCACTGAAAGTATGAAGGTCGTAACCTATTTCATTAATCTTCTGTCTTTGTACCTCAAAGGTATCGGACTTATTTACTATGACTTGTGCCAT
>CEPK01062370.1_pt1 | contig 29061 bp, 30 predicted proteins | sample 356231 | NCBI WGS metagenome assembly CEPK01 (sample SAMEA2620259, study PRJEB7988) | marine metagenome | biome: marine biome (ENVO:00000447); feature: deep chlorophyll maximum layer (ENVO:xxxxxxxx); material: "saline water (ENVO:00002010), including plankton (ENVO:xxxxxxxx)" | depth 80 m
AAGGTCCCAACAGGCAGCGATAAGAAATACATTGGCTACTCAACAAACGAAAGGACAAGGCACTTTGCCGTCACAAACTTCGCAAAGGAGTGGAGGCTTGACGGCATTGAAATTTTTGACACTCGCCACCTAAATGAAATGATGTCTTTTATAAGAAACAAAAACTCTGGCCGCCCAGAAGCTGGAAACGGAAATCATGATGACCTTATAATGGCCGCCTGCATTGCCGTTGACGTTGATCAGCAGCAGGCCAAGCAGGGGATCCCCGTAACTAAATCATCGTCTAATCAGTGGGGTCGCACGGAAAACGCAACACGTGCATTTAACAATCAGGTCCCCCGGATAACAGAAGAATTTAATAAGGGAAAATCATGGTACTAAAGATTGTCGCAATCTTTGTTTATTCCATTGGTGCAGTGTTTCAAGCGCTTGCTGACGGTTTTTTTTCAGCAGCATCCACAATTGATAAAAAAATGGAGCGCAACAAGTTTGCTAATGTGGTAGAAGAGTTGACAGATGAAAGTCAAAGTGAAGTTATTCCAACGATACCCCCTGAAGGCTATAGCGAGATTTTGCCGGGTGACTTTGAAGCGTACTATCGCGAGCAACTTAGGCTCAGAAGCATTAGCCCAGATGACCCAAGGATCGATCCAGAGTTCGACGAAATTAAACGACGAGTCGGCGGGGTAAGGTTGCCGTGAAAGGTTTTATCAGCAGCAGTGCAGGCAACTATGACGGCTTTGGTGAAGAAAGCCTCGCTAAAGATATTGCTGATAAGTTTCGAAAATGCCGTCAGATGAAACTTACGCTACATGATATTTGGTGGACTAACCTCGCTTTTGTTCACGGGCGACAGTACGTCACGTATAAGGGTGGCTCGCCGATAGAGCCAAAGGCTCCAAGCTGGCGGGTAAGGCTTACTCATAATATCTGCCGCCCAATTGTAAGGACGGCCGTAGCAAAGTTGACTCAGGCCCACCCAACCTTTGGCGCTCGCCCAACCGGGCCAGATGAAGACTCAATCATGCGAGCAAAAATAAGAACATGGCTTGCAGCACACATTTGCAGAGAGATTGACTTGCAGTCTCACATTAGCCAGCTTGTTTGGTGGGGTTGGGTGTGCGGTTCCGGCTTTCTATCTTGGGGCTGGAATCCAACGTCAGGCAAACTTTCAGGCAATCAACGTACCGGGTTTCCTGATGTTGAGGTGTGGTCACCTTTTGACGTTTATCCTGACTGGCAAGCAACTTCGCTAAACGATAGCAAGTGGGTAATTCGCGTTCACACGATGAAGCCCGAAGACGCAAAGCGTCAGTTTGATCGTTTCCCAGAAGATAGCGCAATGCGCCCATACGGCGACACTGACCACTGGGACTTTGATGATGACAACTATGACTCTTCGCTCCGCAGAGAAATAGGTGGATATACAGAAGGCGGGCCTACTCATGCCACTACTGTAAATGTATACGAGTACGAAGAGGCTCCAACTCCCGAGTTCCCAATGGGTCGAAGGGTTATATCAAGCGAAGGCACGGTTTTAAAATATGAGCCACTGCTAAATGGAAAGTACTCACTTGCCATGTTTAGAGCAGCAACAGAAGGCGGTAGGTTTTTTGGGGTTTCTCCGGTTGAAGATGTTGTTCCTTTGCAGCGAGAATTGAACCGGACACTTAGTCAAGCGATTGAGCTAAGAAACATGCACACAATGCCCAATTGGGTGGCTCCGGTTGGTTCTTTGAGCGCTACTCCAGAAAATCGACCTGATGAGGTTATTGAATATAACCCAAACATGGGGCCGCCACCCGCTAGACAATCAGCCACACCTATTCCTCCATCTTTGTTTGAGATGGTAAATTCGCTAAAGACTTCTTTCTATGACATATCAGGCATACATGAAGTCTCTCAGGGAAGAAGCCCTTCTGGCGTTGTTTCTGGCCGTGCCATTGGAATGCTTTCAGACCAAGATCAAGAAAAGCTGGGACCTATGGTAACAAGCCTTGAGCGGTGCATAACCGAAGCGGGGAGCGGGCTAATCTACCTCTGGAAGCGCTTTGCCACTCATGCCGTAACTACTGACATTCTTGGCGAGTCTCGTCGAGTAGAAGCCATTAGATTACATGCAAGCGATTTAGATGCCTCTGATGTTTACGTGGTGGCAAACTCAATGCTCCCACAGCGCCCGAGTTTCATAAGAGAGCAGATTTTAAATTACGCGAGCATTGGCCTGCTTGGTGATATTGCTGACCCTCGAACAAGAATGCGAGTTCAAAAGATGCTTCAGTCTTATGGAATTGACATGATAGAGGGTGACGAAACTCAAGATAGAAATTATTCTCGTACAGAAAACTATCGGATGGCCACTGGCGAAAAACTTGAACCCGCATGGTACGAAGATCAAATCACACACGTGGATGAGCACTTGGCTTTCATGCTTTCGCCAGACTTTCAAGATTTGTCTGAACCGGTACAACGAGAATTCGAGATACACCTTGCAAAGCATTATCATGAGCTTGCAAAACAGTCAGCAGGCCAAGCAACTTATGCACATGTACTTGGCCTTGATCCTTCTGGCGGGCAACAACAACAGCAAGAAGGTGTTGACAGTCAACAGTCAACAGCGCAACCTAGACCAGTGTATGACGCATATGGACCAAACGAAGAGCGAGCACGACCAACGGGTGGCGGGACACCTGAACTTAATCGTGCGGGCAATCCGGGTGGTCCGGGCGTGAACTACATGGATGAACGGACAGGAGCGTAGGTGCAAGCATGAGCGTTGATATGATGAGTAATGAAAGCCTTGACCCGGTGGATGCGTTAGCCGCTGAGTTTGAGGCGCAGATGGAAGCGCAAGACCAAGCGAACTTTGGGGAAGGCCGCTTTTCTTCGCCGGGTGACGTTGGCGTCAGGGCTGACGCAAGGATCTTTGACCCACCTAGAGATGAGTCGGGCAGGTTTACGGGCCAACAGGAGTCCCCGTCGCCACAAGTCACTCAAGCCCCAGCGGCGCTAGAAACACCGCCTCAAGCTGAGTGGGCAACAAAGGGGCAAGCAAAGATTGACAGCCTTTTGTCAGAAGAGATCAAAACGCTTGCAACGAGACTGAAAGAAAGCGAAAGGCAGGCCGCCGCTCAGAGCCGGTTTATTGAAAACACATTTCCGTCAGAAGATGCTTATCAAAGCTACATGCAGCAACAGCAGCAACAGCAGTACATGCAGCAACAGCCGCAGTACATGCAGCAGCAGCCGTACATGCAGCAGCAGCCGCAGTACATGCAACAGCCGCAGTACATGCAACAGCCGCAGTACATGCAGCAGCCGCCGTACATGGACAACGATCCGTTTTATGACATAAACGACCCATATGCAGATCCAGAGTTACAACCACAGCTTAGGGCGTTTAAGCAGCAAACTGCTGCACTGCAACAACAACTTATGCAGACGCAGCAGGGATACGCGGAAATTCAGCAACAGATGGCGCAAGTTCAGCAGCACCAACAAGCCCAAGAGCAGCAAATGTGGTTAAGTCACGTTGAAGATGAGGCAAAAGCCGCAATCGAGCGCTTTCCACATGCAGACGCTAGCAACGTACTTGCAAGTTACGCATCACATGGCGGCACAAAGTCGATAGCCCAGTGTGCGAAAGAAAGCCATGACAGGATCCAAGGGCTAATAAACGCAGAGCTTCAGGCCCGCGCTCAACAAACGCCTCCAGCCCAGATACAGGGCAGGCAGTCGTTGCAAAGCGCAAGGCCCGAAGTGCTGCCAGAGGGACTAATTAAGGGTAACTTTGGCGATTTTGAGAGAGTCGCTACGTTTACTAAGAAGCAATTTGGCATTTAGGAGAATTTGAAAATGGCGTTTGACCCAACAGCCACCGTACAGGACAGCACTAATTTTGAGGATTCACTCAAGATTCGCTATGCAGCGACCGTGGTTTCAATTTTAAATCGCAAGACTATCCTTCTAGGACGCTTGGAAAAGACAAAGGCGTTTTGGAATGGCAAGGAACACCGTCAGCCAATTCAATTGGTTAGCGGAAACGCTACAGGCGCTCGCCCAGAGGGTGGTACAATTCCGTCCGCTCGTGCGTTGATGGACGTGCAATCAGTGATTAGCAACAAATCACACTACTGCACAGTAAAGGTAACAGGCCAAGTTGAGGCTAAGTCAAACTCAAAAGAAGGCGCATGGGCCAGCGTTAAGTCACGTCAGATCATGAATGCCGCTGCCGACTTGCGACAATCATTGAATCGCGCAATGTACGGCGACGGCAAAGGCATTCTTTGTGAAGCGAATAGCGTTTCTGGTTCAGGAACCCCTGCCGACCCTTGGGTAGTTACAATTAAGGGTTACAACGATGGAACAACCCTCGTCAATGATACCGGTTGGGCATGGACTACAACCAAACACCTTCGCCGAGGTATGCACGTCGTGTGGGGTTCATACGACTCAGGCGGAGCACCCGGCGCATTCTTCTTGACTGCCGCAGGCGCGCTTGGTCGCGGCGACGGTTATGTCAAAGAAGTTGTAAACACCTCACCTTACAACCAGTTTAAGATTGTCGCTGGCACAACTGCCGTTGCTCCGTCAGCGGGTGATGTTTTTGTTATGGGCGATTTAATTGCTCACGGTAAACACTCATTTGATCAAGAGTGCATGGGACTTCGGGGAATTGTAAACACAGACACTTTCCAAGGAATTGACCCTTCTGATCATCCAGAGTGGGAAGCGCAAATCCTTCAAAACCCAAATGCAGCCGGTAGCCCTCGTCAAATTACAGACACGCTGCTGCAAGAGGCATATGACCGGATGAGTGATTTGACCGTTGGCGAGTGCGACATGATCATTGGTCACACAACAACGAGAAATGCGTACATCACTCACTTGAAGTCAAAAGGCTTAGAGCGTTACGCTGCAACAAACCTTAAGGGTGGCTGGTCAACGGTTACGTTTAATGGTGGTCGCGGAAATGCTGACATCTTTGCAGACAAAGATGCCCCTTACCGCACAGTGTATTGTTTGAACACGAGCGCCCTTAAAGCGTATACGGTTAAAACATTCGCGTGGGATACCACTGGTGGATCCGTATGGAAATGGCCTGACAACGAAGATGCGATGGTTGCGTTTGGTAAGACATACTTAAACCTTGGCACAACAAATCGAACTTCTCAGGTGCGCATTGAAGACGTAGCTGTAAGTGGTATTTATAACTAACCGTAGCTAGGGAGGATATTGACAATGTTTGGTCAAATGGACGCAGGCCGACTGAAATTTGCAATCGAGTGTTTGCTTGCAGATTTTGGAAAAGGCAACGTGTTCTTTGTTGTCCCATCTACGGATGACAACTACGAACAATTCGCACAACCGGAGTACGGCAAAGCGCCGGGAATGGTTTTTTCATACTTGCAAGACGCTGTTGACGCGGCAAAGTCGGGCAACGGGGACAGGATTTATCTTCTTCCCGGTATTCACTTTGCTCAAACCGCAGCGTTGCAGCACAAAATCTACAAAGACGACCTAATTATTTCCGGCTTACCCGGATACAGAGATGCAACTATTATCAAAGGTGGCAATGCTTCAGACACTGACATCGATACTGCATGGGTTTATGGACAAGATCTTGTGTTTAAAAATCTCACGTTTACTTCGTATGGCGCAAATAAAGAGAGTTGTTCTCTCCTTGGCGCAGGGGCTTATGGCGGGGTGAGTTATGGACCGGCATCAAATGTAAAATTTGAAAACTGCCGATTCACAGCCCAAAGCAAGACTGTTGGGAATGGCGTTGAGTTTTACGATGTAAACAACGAACTTAAAAAGTTTGAATTCACAGGCTGTTTGTTTGAAGAATGCGACAACGCCGTTGTTTATGGGGCTGGTACCGCAGGCGCAAGTGGTGGCCAAGAGGGCATTGAAGACGTGATCATAAAGGATAGCGTTTTCAGAAATTGCACTGTTGATCACGCCGAACCATCTTCAAATCACTCAGATGTTGTAAGGCTTTTGCTTTTGAACAACGTTCACGTTGACGCAAAGGCGGGTGGATCTGAACACTATATTGACTTGGCCAACGGAACAAACGATGGCCTTGTTACAAAGTGTTCGTTTGCGCACGCCACTGCTGCAACAGCAAAAATGGCTATTCCAGCGGGGATCAAGTGGGTCAACAACTTCACAGAAGAAGTTCTTGACTCGACCGGTACAACGGACAATCGGCCTGACTAAAGGTGATTTCCGTCCCCCAATACCAGAGGTCACAAAGGTTAAGACCTTCGGATCACTGGACAAAGGTAGTCAGGGAACTGTACCCCCCTGCCGCTGGTGCTGACGGGTGTTACGCAGTTGTGATTGCGTATGACCCCGAGTTTTCCGGCGGTAGGTGGGTTCTCTGCTATGATGCAGTTGAACCAATGGTGGTTGGCGCAGGCGTTGTTCAAAACGTAAATTATTTAAAATCATTTTACGTTTGGCAAGGCCCCGAATCGACGTACCTTGAGCCTTCAGCCCTGATTGCTGACTGGCTTCGCCAGCATGATTTATTTTCAGGTGACCATTGCGGAAGCTGGGAAGACAGACACTTTAAACAAGATGAGCGACTTATAGAGCAGCGAGATAAATCGGAAGAGGATGATTTAATGCACTCGCTGAAGGATTTATATCCGGGCAAAATTGTAGTCGCAGCGAGGTAAGCCATGAACAGGGGCGAGCTTAAGACCATAGCGAAAAGGCTAATGGATGAGCGCGGTGATTTCTGGTCTGATGCGGAACTAAACGACCTTTGTGCAATGGCAAACCGTGCGGTTTGGAATGAACTGGCCAGCAGGGATGAAGGGCGCGCTTTGGCCACTCGCACATATGCAGAGTTTCCGGCTGGCGCAATGAGCCTAAGCCTTACCGCCGCTCCACTGAATTTAAACTTGCTGCGAGTCACGTCAGTTAGCTCCCTTAAAGAAGCGGGTGTTGTTTCAAATACGAACACCCCAACGCCTTTGCAGTATGTAGAGCCAGAAGAAGCCGCGATGTACTATGAGTCCCCGGCAGATCCCTACTCCACTTTTGACTCTGGATCTCCGCGGTGGTCCGTCGATGGAATATGGGAACTGCTGCTTGTTCCACCACCGGCAAGCGCAATCAATTTAGTGATACGGTACATTCCACGGCTCATTGCCGCTTCGCTTGATGATGACGCAGATGAATTATTAGCCGTAGCCGGTGGGTCTGTTTCAAATGCTCCTGAATTTCAAGATTCAGTGGTAGCAACGCTTACGCAACTGATGGCGGCAAAAGAACGCGAGTCTGCGCTAATGAACCTTCAAGGGATCGTGCAGCAAACTCTGGGAGGACCAACAGTTAGCAGGCTCGCATCTAGACGAATGAAAGTTACAACAGGCTACTAATGGGCGAATCAAGTTACATTACTGGGCCGTGGAAAGGCTTGGAGTGGCGAGAAACTTATCAGACTCCACAGCATGACGACGTTTCGATTAACGTTGAGTACTCAAAAGGGTACAAAGAATCAAGACCGGGGCTTTGTTCTCCCAAAGGCGACGGGTTATCCCGTGTTTACGTAAAGGTATTAGATCCGGTTTCAGGAACCGGCAAGTCACTTGGCGGCCCAACCGAACCGCGGATGAAAGAAGTCAAGCTCTACGATGGAAGCAAAGGCATCCTTTGCATTGGACCGGGCGCTGCATGGACGGAAACGCTCACCATTCATGGCGCACCCCACACGGTAGTTAGGCCAAACGGCGATATTATGTTTGTAGTCTTCGATCTTGACTTAAACATCGTGTCTTCCGGCAACTTATCGTATCCAGACGGCATCTACATGAATCAGCCTCAAGTCAGTGCGCCAGATGAGAAGTGGCAATGTTCATTTTTAGATCTTTATAGTTCTGACCGTAGTCAAAAAATGGTGGCAGTGGTGTCAACTACGGGCACTTGGGTTTGGGATCCGCTGGCGAAACCAACAAATCCCGCTGGCGGGGCTGCCCCTCCGTGGCCTTATTTCCCAAAAGGCTACATGCGAGAGGTTGAGTTACCACCCGGATCTTCGGCAGATTTTGGTTATTTGTATGACGCATCAAGGCTGTACTTTTCGACTTTACCAGCTTGCTCAATATCGGTCTTTCATAACGATCTTGCTTACTATGCAGGCTTTAGAGATGACAGTGGAATGTCAACACAGACCACAATCGAAGAAGCCCAAGACAATGTAAACGAGGCAAAGTTGCAGGTAGGGAGAAAGGGCGTTCGTATGGATCCGCAGGATTTCCTTGTGTCTGATCCGGCTGTGCCTTTTTCAATCCACACAGATGCGCTATTCAACCTTGATCTTGGAGAAAAGGTCACAGGGTTGCAGCCAGTCGGCGAGTCTCTTCTGGTATTTTCAACCCGATCTATTTATTCGATAAACGGCGATCCGGTGCTTCAAGAGTCTACCATTTCAAAGGTCGCCGATGGCGTAGGCTGCACAAGCCCCCACTCAGTGGTTGCGGCAGAGGGTGCGGTTTACTTTATGTCATACGCGGGGATCCACCGGTTTTTTCAAGGACAGGTTGAAAATATAAGCGTTGGCATTTCTGAGCTATGGACTGGGCAACAGAAAAAAACAAGACTGCCAGAAGAGGCCAAGCAAATCTTTGATGACCTTGATTATCCTTGGCGAGTTGACGTTAGCCGGTTAGATCGGGTTACGGCGGTTCACCTGTTTGATAGAAAGCAAATATGGTGGTCGTTGCCAATTGAAGGTAATAGTGAATTTGATTCTCGGCCAGTAGCTCTTGTTTTTGATTACGCCAACGGAGCATTCTCGCTTTACACAAGCCGTGATGCGTTTATTGCTGGCGGTGTGCGGAATCAGTCGGGCACCTTCTTTTCAGACGGGATACAAATTGAAACAGGCGGCAGGTTACGAACATTTTTCTGTTGCCGTGCATCGAACACGGGCGCTTCAGAAATAGTTGAGCTTGATTCAAGGCCGTGGGATAGCGGCGGGAGATCGATCCCAATGGTCTGGCAGTCAGGGAGAATTGGCGGTGGAAACGTTAGAAAACTTTCATTTCGTAAATTCCGTTTCGACATGCTTGCTTGGGGGCGTCAAAACCTAGCTCTTGCATTACCGCGAAGAGGCCGTGCGTTCTTTGAGGGCGATGAGGTTACGTTTGACAAGATGCTGGCCGGTGAAATTGTTGCTGACGCAGACAGACAACTTTCGGCGGTGACCGTAGACGGGCACCCAAGGCAAGACAACACGTATTTCTTTGATGATGCTGCAAATAAGTTTAACGTGGGCGTTTTTAGCGAGCGTGCGTTTTTTGAATCGCGGTGTGACCCTAAGTCAATTGCTTCGAAGTACCTCCATATTGGCGTTATTGAAGACAGGGACGCAGACACTGGACAGGCCGGGAAATGCAACACCGTTATTCGCGGGTTTTTCGTTGACGTGAATAACGAGGGCAGGGGTCGGCGTTGAGAAATTCATGGAACCGCTTATATGTAGGCCCAAAGTCTACACGTGATCTCGGCTCAATCTCTGTCTTTAATCGGAACACAGGCCCTGTTATTGGCCCATCAGTTGATCTTCAGAGGGCGTATTTCTCTCTTCCAGAGGATGGTGGAAGAATTATGCTTGGCGAAGGCATCTACCAAATCTACGAAACGCTAACGATTACAAAAAAGAACGTGGCGTTTGTTTCTACGTCACCCGGTAAAACAATTATCAGAAGAAGCGACTCAACATCAGGTGAGCTAATCAAGGTTGACACAACAGCGTCAAACTTTCGATTGGTCGGGGTGACCCTAGAGGACGTTTCGGCCACCAACACGTCCGCATCGCTGAAGATCCTTGCGCCAAACGCAACTATAAAAGACACCGTGTTCAAGGATTATCACTTGGGAATTCACGTGTACCATACATATGGAGCAAAAATAACATGTAACCGCTTTGAGTTAGGAGCAGAGAGAGGGTCATATTGTGTCTATCTTGAAGATGCAGATGACTGTATAGTGTCAACAAATGATTTTCATGAAGCGTTGGTCGGCTTTAACGCGGTGTATGCCAATGACGATAGTGAAAGGGTGAGTATTGTGGGCAATCTAACGTCTGGCGCGAACCAGATTTCAATCAAGACCGGTAAACTTTGTTCTACTGCTGGCAATACTCCAGATGGAACTTCCGTTCAAGTGAGGCCGTAGATGGCATTAGTACCAGCGATTAACACCTTTAACGCGGGTGACGTGGTAAGCGCTACCTTATTCAACGCCAACTTCACGACGTTTAAGACGTTTCTTGAGGGTGGAAACCTTGACACAAATAACTTGGCTACCAAGTGGTCGATTGAGCGACTTGCCGTTACATTGAACATGGACGGCGGTTTAGCCGGTGCAAACTTTACCCACTACGGTTGCGCCGTTTTACCCGCATCCATTGAACTGGATAAGCTCATTGCAGCAACGGTGACAGTCGAAGGTGTTACAGGGGGCACAGTTTCGCTTGACGTATTACAAGGTGCGCCCGGTACATATGACGGGTCAGGCGGTTCTGCTGGCGCAACTTCAATTCTTTCGGGCGTGGCAACTTGTCCGTTTACTCAATTTACAGCCACAGCCCCCGGTTTTGCTGTTGCAAATGTCGCAGCGGGCCAAGAGGTAATCTTTAAGCTGACTGGGGCTACGGTGACAACAGCAGCAAGCGCATCAAACTTTTCTGCCGTTTGTGAGTTATGGACGGGCATTAAACTAAAAGCACTTTAGGGGGCACTATGGATATTCCTTGGGGTAAATTGATTGGCGCGGGAATTGGGGCAGGCACCGGCACGCCGTTCCTTGGAGCAACGCTTGGTGGCGTGGTTGATCAGATGTTTGGGTCAAAGGACAAAGACAAAAAACCGGGCGCTGACGTTCATGCCAAGCGGGCAATGACTAAGCGAATGTTGCTTCACAAGCCAACGCTACCGCCGCAACACACTCAAGTTGGTGGCACAACTCAGCTTCGGCCAACAGGCATCCAGTCGGTGCCTTATTTTGAACAAAGAAAAAGAGCAGCGCTACAGCTTGCAAGGGGGTAATTTTGGTCAACATTCAACGTGGTAACGTGTACGCAAAAAAATCGCCCATGGCTCCAAAGCCTGAAAGTCCGGGTTGGTTTGAAAAGTATGTTGTTGCGCCAGCCGCAACTTTAGGCACTTCATACCTTAATCAGAAAATCGGTGAGTCAATGCCTTCGACACAGGCGAAAACTGAACTCATGGAAACACAAACAAAACTGAATAAGCAGGCACTGGCTGACCCGAACTTCCAAAAGAAGTTGCAGGCAATGAAGAGCGCTGGCTTAGTTTGGTAGGTTAATAATGACGCCAGAAGATAACAGAGCAAAGCAGCAGTTGCCGTCACAGTCAGGGTTACCCAAGGGCGCACCACCCGTTCCAACGATACTCCCAACAAAAACAGTTGGTCCGGGCCAAAGTCGTCATCAAATGGTGCCAACGCGGGCAGCAAGGCCCGGAAGCGTCGGCCAACCCCAAGCACCACCAGCACCGGTACCGGCAGCAGCGGGAGTTCCCAGCGGGCCAGCACAGGCGGCGGCGCAAACAATGAAGCAAACGCAGCCACCTCCCAAGCAGCCGGAAAAGGCACAGTTGCCGGGGGCAAACCTTCCCGGCGCAGGCGCTATGCCGCAGCCGCTTACCCCCGAGAAAATAAACCTACTTAACTCAGCCATAAGAGCGCCAAAGGGTATTGGCAAGGCAGACCCAACTTACGCCGACCAGATACCTTCTTATATGCAAGATGCAAAGTATGGGGAAGGGAAGGTGCCGGGTGGCTCAGTTCCAGTGGATTATGGCCCGACTGATTCCGAAGAAGAGCAGCAAAAGAAGTACGACGAGGCCCATAAAGAGGCGTGGTGGGATACTTACGAAGAGGCACAAGCGGCCGGATACTCTCATGAGCTTTCAAAGGAAATGGCAGATAACCTTATTAAAGGTTTTACTATGGACGACGCGGCTCCGTGGTTGAATCTTGATTACAAAAAGACAATGGGAGCGGGGGAAGCCGAACAACACTGGCAAGATCCAAGCAAAATGTCACCAACGGCAGAAACCTCAATGGAGGAACTTCAGGAAACATTTAGCGCTCTTGACAATCAAATGTCAATGGAGCAAGCGCAGTTGTCTGAGGAGCTTGAACGCAGGCTTGCCGCGGGCGGTAAGGGTGGAACCGGGTACTCTGCCGCGCAAGTGGCAGCAGTGATGAATGAAAAGTCAGTGGAGTATGCGAAACTAAAATCTGATGCAATGCGGGACATGTTGACAAGGAATCAAGCGGCCCGTGATGCAGCGCTTGAACGAGACTTCCAGTACGCATTAAGAATTGGTGATCGTGATGCGCAAGAAAGGGCGGCAGATAAACTGTTATCTTCACAGAAAGAAACAGAGATCAGGCAGATGATTTTCGATGCGCCTGACCAAATAGTTGAAAGATACGGCGGTGATGAGTGGGCTTCAGGCCATATTGAAAAGCTAAATAAAGCTCTCGCAGAGGTCAATAAGGCTCACCCGGATGATCAGATGGGGGCACTGCTGGAGGTTCAGTCAAACATAGCAGTTAACTCAAAAGGTAAAGTCTTCTACACAGGCGAGATGATGAGTGTAGAAGAGTGGGTCAATAGCTTTGATAGCTATTATGAGCTTACCAAGCAACTTAAAGGTCTTGAGCAAGCTGCCACCAATCAGGGATTGAACTTATACGACTTCCTACTTGAAATGGGAGTTGATCCGGGTGACCTTCAGTTACACGGAGGTACATCGAAGACTGGATCTGGCGCGGGAGCTACCACTCACGATGTGGATGACTGGGCTTACTTAGCTGGAAATGTCTGGAAGGGCGAAAAGAACAATCCATACGTCCCGCCAAAGACGTATGAGGGTTAAGCCAGCAGTACGGAGATAGGTAATGGCAGTACAAATAAGACCAAAAGGAATTTACCTTAGCAAGCGGCAGCGGCAACGTGAGGATGAGGCGAGGTCAAGAGCAAAGGAAGAGAAGCCGTGGTACGAAAAGTACCTAATTGATCCGCTCGTTGGCGTTGGGTACTCGGCGTTGGGTAAGTACGTTTCTGACCAAATGCCGACTGCGCGCGCAAAACGAAAGAAGATTGAATCTGAGCGCGCAGCGCTTGCATCGCGGGCGGGATACCTAGACTCCCTTACCGAACAGCAACGGTACGTCCTTGAGTCAAAACGGCAACAAGATCTTCGCGAGGCAGAAAAGCGCCGCATGGATGCGCTGACGGAAAAGATAAGGCTTGGGGTTATCAAACCAAAAGGGGCACTGAAAGACCTTAGAGGATTTGAAGCCGGTTCAATGCCTCGAAGTGAGTTTGACGAATTAACAAGACAGGCAGAAAAGAAACCGGCCGCTCCACCAAGGCCCGATGGAGTGCCCCCACTGTTGAAGGCACCAAGGACCGATGGAGTGCCCCCACTGTTGAAGGCACCTAAGCCCTTGGCAAAGCCACCGGGCGCTCCAACACAACCAAGTACACCGCAAGTGCCACCACCAGCACCAGCACCAGAGCCAGAGCCAGCACCAGAGCCACCACCGCTGCCTACAGAAGAGCCACCACCAGAGCCACCACCAGAGCGGCCAGCGGGAATCAAGCTACGGCCACTAGCGTCTAAGCCAAAGCCAGTCGCGCCTAAGCCAGAGTTGCCCGTGTACAGGCCGCTGGGTCCCGAGGCACCAACGGTGGACCGAAAAACGTTAAAGAAAATTGGTTTCAAAAACCCCTATCGCAACGTGGGTAACATTAGGACTAAAGCGCAAGCGCTCAATTTTTTGAGAAAGAGAAGCCAAGAGTTTGCCGACTTGCAGGCGTTGAAAAAACGAGAGGAAGAAAGAAAGAAGTCACCAGAAAAGCCAAGCGAAAGAGTTAGAACGTTAAGTTTTAGCGAACCGGAGTTAGCTGGCCCAGAGCGCGAACGCTTCCTGTTAGCACTGGCAAGAGCGCAGGCCCAGCAGCAACAGGCCAGAAGAGGGAGAGTCAAGGAAGACTGGGAACTAATGACCAAGTTTAAACCGGGCACATGGAAGCGCGGGAAGAAAAGTGGTCAATATTATATGTTGAATCCTAACTGGGAACCGGGCAAGGATCCAATCCACGAGGCATTCACCGGGACAGGTCCGGGGACAAGCGGCACGAGCTTCAGATCTTCGGGCGGCGGCGGCTACAACCCTAAAGTGAAAGCGACAGGCTTTAAATACAATTGGCCGAAGTCATTGCGGCCAACCGTTGCCGCAATGATGTCTGGGGGTTATCCAGAAGAACAACTTTACAGGATGTTTAGAAAAGGGGGAACTGACCGTCAGGGCCGAAGTTTCAAGGATCTAGCGGCCGCATTCGCCCCGCAGGCAGGAAGGATAAAGAGAGGCGCAAGCGGGCAGGCAGAGGCTGCCTACAGAAAGGAGAAGAGTGAACTTGATAAGCGGGCGGCTCGAATGATTCGAACTGCGAACAGCATTAAAAACAAGGCCGATAGTGAAAAGTATAAAGCCCAGATAATACGATGGAAGCAAGCGGAGACTGCGAAACTAGATTGGAATCGCCGCATGGTAAGTGCGTCAAAACCTGACACATGGGGCAATAAGCCCTCTGAAGAGGATGTGAGGGCTACGGTAGGACCAAAGCCAAAGTCAGTACCGTTTCCAGAGCGGCCAGAGGGAGTGACACAGGCTCCTGCGGTGGATCAAGAGCCAGACCCAGTAAAAAAGTTCGGTGAAGACACACCAAAATCAGACAGAACACGGAAGCAAGAAAGAAAAGCGCGTTTAAGACAACCACTCAAAACACGGGCGAGTAAAGCGCGAAGGGAATTTAGTTCCACGTCCGCCAAAGCCAAGGAGGGCAGAAACTACGGGGAGGGCTTGAGATTTAAAACGAAAGAAGCGTTTGAGACAGCGCTTTGGAGCACAATAGCAAAAAAATGGGGACTCCCTAAAAAGATTAAAAGGTAAGAATGTCTGACCCACTGAACAAAGACTTCGACCCTATTGCCGATGTTATGGGTGAACCCCAGAAGCGCGCAAAGCCAAAGCCAAAGCAAGCTGAGGTCGGCGATGACTTCGACCCTATTGCCGATGTTATGGGCGAACCTCAGAAGCCGGTTGTAGAAGAAAAAAAGCCCGTTCGAGAAACCCTCTTGATAGATCAGGCGGGCAAGCGTGCGCCCGCGAAAGACCCGCTTGGTGGCGAACAACTTGCGCCAATGTGGGATGTGTCGCGCACCCCAGAATTCAAGAGCGAACTTACGGGCAAGCACAAGAAAGTGGAAGCGCTTCGGAAAAAGGTGAAGGGGCGACTGGCGGGCGAGCAGGCGTTTTTTAAAATGTTTCCGTGGGCAAGAGGTTCACGACCGCAGACGAAAGAAGAGAAAGAACTTGAGCGACTAGAAGAGGAGCTTTTACCGGTTCAAGTTTCTGATATCTGGAAATACAGGCAACACCTTGCTGCCGAAAGACACGTTGGAGAAACAAAAAGAGAACGAGAAGAAAGGAAAGAAGTCAGAGGGTTGCTTGACCAGTTTTTGGAAAAGAAAGGAATAGCAACAGCCTTTCACCCGCCAAGTTTAGCAACACACCCGCGAGAGCTTTCTTTATACAAAGAAGCAGCGCCCGGTGAGGATGTTCCAATGCTCGATGAGAAAGGGAACATCGTTATTGGGCCGAAGCCAGAGCCGGAATACGACCCATTGCAGGTGACTATTGATCAGCTAGAAGAAAGGCTTGAGCTTCGCCCGTTACGTCAGCGAATGTGGCTTGCCGAAGACCGGAGGCGAGCAAGAAACGCTTACCTTGAAAGCCTTGGCCACACGCGACAGTCAGAGAAAGACAAGAAACTTGAGGAACTTGAGGCCGCCGAACGAGGCTTGACACCCGCAGAGCTTGAAGCATCGCCCGAGTATGAAGGAGCAAGGCAAGTTGTTTCTGATTCTCTTGTTGGGCGACTGGCCGGTGGTACCTTGGGAACGCTTTCATCAATCCCCATGATGTTACTAAGCGAGGTTATTACCGGAGCAATGCCCTCACCCGGACAAGCGGCATCTGAACAACTCGATGAGTGGGGTTTTCAAAACCTAGCGATGTTTGTGAGAGGCACTACCGATCCCTATGGCGCGGGTACTTACGGGCCGATCCATGCGTTGATGGGAAATATAACGCGGACATGGAAACAGGCGGCACTCGAATCACAAGGCTTAACTGAGCAGGATGCGCGCAGGATGGGCGTCAGTTCCGGCACACCGTTGGCGGCAAAACTCACGCGCGTGCTGGAAAATGTCAATCAGTGGGAGCCAGTCAGCGAAGGAGAGTACACCGCAGGCGGTAGTTACCTTGGCGATGTTGCACAAAACTCTTTTAGAAATATGTGGCACTTGGCTAGCGGGTTGGCGTGGCACATGCCTTATGGGCTATATCGCGCGGGGAAGTGGGCCACAACGCCGCAAACTCCTGAAGAGTTTGCAGGGACACTCACCGGAGTGCCTTTATATGTGGGGAAGTATGCCGCGCACAGAACGGATGAAGTTTTCGGCGGGCTGGTAGGTAGCGAAACCTCAGACTTTTTTGGAGCATTTAGAAAAGATCCCATCTTCACTGCCCTTGACGTAGCGTTGCCCTTTCAGGCGTTGCGCGCAGGCGCGTTAAGTCGCGCAGCGGCAGCGGAAGAGTTTGCTGAACGGGCCTACATGGTCAAGGAAACAAAGCGCTTGCGGGAGCGAGTGCGCGACATGACCGAAAGGCAGCGCACAAAGCTACAAGACAGGATTAAGGAAGCTGACGATTTACTGTCAACGGCAGGCAAAAACACTACCCCAGCCGATAAACTCCGCGCGAAGCTATATGAGCTAGGTGAAAAGCTCAACGAACTTGACAGAAGGCTAGATCAGGCCGCTGCGCCAACGGCCGCGGAGATTGCGTTTATATCGAAACGTTCACCCCTGAAAACCATAAAGAAAACGGTAGAAGATAAAAGAAGCAAGGAGTTTATAAGTCAGGCAAAGGTTCACCGCGACAGGGCAGATGCGTATTTCCGAAGCGCTTTCACTTTTGAAAACATTGCGCGAAACCCAAGCATGTTAGATGAGGCTGTAGCGTTTGCCAGAGAACACAAACTTGAAGGCATTGATGAATTTGCAGCGCTCGAAGCAACTCGAATGCGTGTTTCGGCTACCCTTGAGCAACTTCATGTAACAAAGAGGCAGCTTGAAGCGAAGATCAGGGGACCGTTTGCCGACCAGATCAGAGGGCTGCGCGATGAATACAAGAGTGTTCAGGAGTATATAAAGCCGATTACAGAACAAGCTGTTGCGCGTGTGAGATCAATGTTGCAGGAAGGTGGGCTTATGGACCCCCGAACGTTTGCAACAACTCAAGCGCAAGAACTGTGGATTACTCGTCAAATCAACATTGAGATGAGAAGGATAGCTGGCCCGGAGATTCTCCGAAACGTTCACGGCAGGCTGCGATCAGTACAATCAGAGATTAACGAACTCACCAATAGAAATCGCTACTGGAAAAGAACTCCCGAGGGAAGGCAGGTAAACTCACAACTTAAGGCAGCAAAAAGAGAAATCAATAAAGCGAAAAACGACCTAGCCGCTGTACGCTCGGAAACAAAGGTGGCGACCGCTAAATTGATGAAAAGAGGAAAAGAGTCGGCTGACAGGGCGTCAAGGCTTGAAAAAGATGTTATTTACATTGAGCGGGCGATATTAAACCCAAGGGTTGCAAACACTTCGGCCGCGCAAATGGCCGCTGGCCGCGTAGGCAAAGCGCTTGATGGATATGAAGATGTTGTCAGATCAATGTCAAAAGCAGAGACATACCACAAGGCTGCTCAGTTGCTTGATGGCACTACCCGCTGGCTAAATCCTCTTTGGGGGCCATGGGAAATATCAAAAAGCCTTGCCCGGAAATACCTAGAGGGCGGCGAAGAGGCAATGCACTGGCTGACCGTTGCCCCAAAGGGTGCAAAAGCAAAACTAAGGCAGGGTCAAGCGCCCGGTGATTCAGGCTCGGGGTTTTGGGCGGCCGATGCGAAGTATAGAGATAAAAGCTGGTGGCGTTCGTTCTTTTTTGCGCCCGACGAGGTTGTGCCAAAATTAGTGCAAGACGCAATGCAAAAGATGCACTATGCGCAAAACAAGGCGTTCTATGGGATGCAAGAGGCGTTACAAACATTGCACAAGAACGCAAAGGCTTCAGGTGACATGGACTTGTTGCCAGAATTCCGTGAGTTACTTCACCTTGAGTTTCAAAACAAACTGAAAAGATTTAAATTCCACGATGACTTTCGAGAAACGGGCGGCACAGCATTCACCCTTAAGGAAGGTGTCGAGCAGACGGCAGAAAACATTAGACTCCTAAACTTTGCCAACAAAAACGCAAAGTCAATCATCGATGAACTTCATGAGGTGACAGAGCTTGGCAAGGCCGCAGGCGTTTTGGGTGGTGACAATCTGCGCAAAATTTGGGTTAGAAACTCTTGGTCAGGCAAACCTTTATTCATTAGCGAAGAGCAATTCAATGCGGCTCGCCTTGCTGGTTCAATTAGTGACGAGCAGGCTAAACTTTGGGTAAAGATGAAACAGCCAGCCGTAGACGGAGGCAAAGTCAAAAACAAGTACGGCGGCGAGGTTCCAGCAGAGCAAACGGTTTACGTTCTTCACGCCGACGACGCCGCGAGAATGTCACCCGTTGATTTACCGGAGCTTGCAACCCGGCTTGAGCGCAAAGTGGTAGGCGGCATGGTTTTAGAAAACACAATGCGCCGCCTTAATTGGGGGATTGAGCTTCGGGAAAAGATGGGCTTGCGGAGCGATCTGGTTGAAGAGCTTTTGATCGGAAGCCAAGACGCGGTAAGGTTTTTTTCTAATCGGATAATGGCGAATGAACTGGCGAATGCTGCGTCGGTTTCGTCGCATAGCTACAGAAAAGGCTGGTACAGATGGAAGCCAGAGCTTGCATCTTCGGGTGATAAGGCGTCAGCAGCGGCAAAAAATTCCGCAAACATGTGGGGCGACCTTGCGGGCAAGTACGTTCACCCAGATGTGTATTGGTATTTGAAGCACCTTGAGGATTATCAGGCGTGGGGGCGACTCGGAAACCAGCGGTTTCTTCGCGGCCTAAAGAAGACTCACACAATATTTTCGCCAGCAACAACGTCAACAAACTTCTTTGGCTCACATTTTATTTTGGCTCCGATGGCTGGCTTTTTCCCATGGCTGCCTTCAAACATGCACAAAATTTCAAAAACGCTTGAGATGTTTATAACCGGGAAGGTGCCGCAAGGTTTGACATATAAGAGTCAAGGAAAGGTGGTCACCAAACGAGTCGGCGGCAAAGATGTTCCCGTAAACCCGCTTGAAGAGTTACGCTTAAACGGTGTTCAAGGTTCACGGACACACGTTGGCAGGACCGACGCGATGACCGCCGAAAGCATGTACGCAACGCTTTATATGGGCGCACTTGGTCGAAGTAAGAATGTGATGATTGCAATCAGCGAGCTAATGCAGGCATTTAGGGGTGGCCCGGAAGGCGTTAGGGAATACGCGAAATTATTAAAGATGGAGGGTCTGCGAAACTATGGCCGAAAGGCTGTGTGGGACGTAGCAAAGCACAACCTTGTAAAAGTGGGAGATGCGTTTCACGATTTATTTGCTGCTATGTATGCCTCTGCCGATGACGTAAATCGGTTTGCAACGGGTTGGCTTAATCTAGAAAAGGGAATGCCCCTACATAAAGCTGTTGAGGTTTCCCGGCAAGCCTTTGGCCAATACGAAAACCTCAACCACCTGTTCCAAGTTGTACGACGAAGTTGGTGGGGGGAAGCGTTTGTTTCTTTTGACGGGACCATGATCAAAGAAATGGTGAAGCGAGGGCAGATGCTACCGCTACACGCTTCGCTCATTGGTAGGCTTGGCGAAGAAATGGGGCGGCAAAACTTGCAGGATGCAGGCATTGATCTCGACATGCTGCGGGCGATGAGTCAGAAATTGCCATGGTATTACAGGGGGCCGATGCGAGCACTCGGAGAGATCCACCCGGATCTTGCCGTAACCGACGACGGGAAAATAAATTTTGGAGATATGGTGAAATATCTTCCCGGTACCTATCGAATACCCATGGCTGGTGAAAATGGATTTGAGTGGATGGGGCGTGCATTTCTTGGCAAGTCGTTTGCGCTTTCTTTGCTTCACTCGTTTCAAGGTTTTGATATGTTTTTTAAAAGAGGTATCGAATCGGATGAGGCGTTGGATCGCGTGCGCCAAGTATTGCTTCCTTTTGGCTATCCAATTGCCCGGATTGGCGCAGCGCTTGAGGGTACTGCTCGTATTGGCCGTGACGCGCCTGAGCACTGGACTAGGGCGGCTATTGCGTCGTTGCTTGGGTATCGCACAACAGCGTTATCGTCGGGCGAGGCCGATAGGTTGTATGGCCACAAGAGGCAGGCAACCGAACGTGGCTTGAAGCGAATGATGAAGAGCTTGAAAAAACAATTGGACAACCAATGGATAAGCCAAGAGAAGCATGATCTTAGGAAAGAAAATCTCGAAAAAGAAATTAAAGATCATAAGGAAAGGCTTAGACAATTAAGGTCACACGGTTTTGACAAGTCCCTTGAGCAGATGGAAAGGGAAAAAGCTGAACAAGATAGTATCTTGCCAGTTCGTCAAGAATACCTTGACCGGCTCAACCCAATCCAAGGGCAATATGATTAACAATGGCACCCAAAAGAAAATTGACGTACATTTGTCAACACACTACGGAGAAAAATAGTGGCTGAAAACACCTATAAGCTCAAAAGAGGTCTGACCGCTGCATCACCCAGCTTTACATTCCGCTTGCCGGTACCTTATGACGTATTACAAATACAATATCATCCGTTCACGGCTGTGCCCGCTGCAACCACGGCGGTTGCTGGGGATATTTTAGAGTTATTTGCAATTGATGAGGATGGCGAAGAAGTTCCGTTGCCGGGTTCACCCTTTGCGCTTGAGTCTGCCGATCACGTTTTGCAGTTTACTTGGAAGGGCACGGCGATCAAAGCTGAAATGACCTTTGCGGGCGGCACAACAACTGTAACGGCGTGGGTGAAGGTAAAAACTTTCGAAGAAAGCCGCGGTGACATTGATCGCTTTACCGCCTACAAGGAGCCGCCAGCTTCCGCATCCATTGCGGCGCTCTCGGGTGACTAGGTAGATGGCACGACGGTCAGTAAAGCGAGAGGTTAATCGCCAAGTCGAACGCTCAGTAAGGCGGCACGTTCATGAAGTGGGCGGCGGCGGCGGCGGCGGTCCACCTTTTGACGACGACTACTCCATGGCGTTTGACGGCGCAAATGAGTGGTTTGAAGTTGATCACCATAGTGACTTTGATTTTGACAGTGACGATCCGTTCACCATTTCATGTTGGATAAAGTTGACTCAAAACTTTCCCGGTTACAATCAATACATGTTGGTAATCACAAAGCTCAAGTGGAACCCTACATATTTGCCCACGTTTGAAGGGTGGGACTTAATTATTTACCAGCGCCAGCCAATTGTTCACTTAATTGGCCAAGGCCACCCAACATCATGGATGAACAGAGTTTCACAATACAAGTGTCTTGCAAGTTTAAACGTCAGCAATCAGTGGACACACTTGTGCGTGACGCATGACGGCCAAAACGGAATCCAGTTTTATTTTGACGGGGTGGCGCAACCGGGCACATTCATGATCGATACGTTATATACCGGTGGTGTTGCCTCGTCGTCGCTCAAGAACACCGAAAAGGTATATATTGGCTATCGCCAAAACGCCAGTCTCTACGCCGGACTAAATGACCTAGCTGTCTTCAATAAAGAGTTTGATCAAAGTGAAGTTACTGAGGCGTACAATTCGGGCGACCCGGCTGATTTAACTAGTCACAGCGCTTCATCAAATCTTGTGGCATATTACACGTTCGATGAAGCGGGCGATGACTCAACAGCAAACACTGGCGTAATACACGACGCATCTGGTAATGGTCACGACGGCACGCCAAAGCAAACTGAGGTCGGCGACATAAACACCGACGTTCCATAGGGAGGGCACATGATCACAACGAGAACAACCATTTATAATTACAAAGCAAACGGCCGGTTGTGGTCACCTGATGATCTTCCTTCGCCCCTCAAATCGTTAGACCCAGCATCCCTCTCGTTTGCGCGAGAAGTCGTTCGTTTGCAGCGAGAATTTGCGTTAGTTACTGACGGTATGCTTGGACCTCGCACAATTGCGGCTATCCGTTGCCTTCGCCCACCTTCTTCTGCGGGCGATCTGCCCGCTGCGACAAAAGACTCTCCAGACGTTGAAACGGATAGTCGCTTTCTTATCAATGGGGAATGGGTTGAAGTCCCTTTTAGAGTGGAGCAACACAAGCCTTTCAAGTCTAGAAAGCGGAGCAAGCGCACTACGGTGAATACAATCTTAGTCCATCAGTCGGTTACATCTAGTCGGATAACTACCGAAAAGGTGTTGCGGAAAAAGGGTCTAGGCGTTCACATTATGATTGATGCGGATGGCTCAATTCACCAGTATGGTGACTTGGCAACCCAAAAGCTCGCACACGGAAACGAGCGAAACGGTTGCTCAATAGGTGTTGAGATTATAAATCCATACACTAAGGTTAGAGGCCCGTGGAAAAAAATTGTTGAGTCTCGCACGGCGTGGAAAGGCAAAGAAGTTCTTGATACCGACGCACAAATTGCTTCGCTTGATGCGGTCTGTGCTTTTCTTTGCAGCCATGACTTCCCCGGTGAATACAAAGTTGACATTCCACTGTCATTCCCAACAACAAAAGCTACGGGAACTTCTAGGGGAAACGCAAAGTGGTTTGATATGTCAGTTGGCGGGATTATCGCGCACGGTCACCGCCCTTCGCGCTACCCCAAGGGACATAAGCTGGCAGGTAAGAAGGTTAGCGGCGGCCATGCTGATGCAAGAATGACTGTTTATAGATTGTTGAAAAAAATGGAGGCTTAGAATGCCAAGAAAACCAAAACCTTTATACAAGAGTCTCACGGTTCAATCGGCTTGCCTTCTGGCTGGTCTAATTGTTGGGCGTGCGTTCTTTCCAGAGTATTTAAATGATGAGTTGTTTCAAACCTTACTTGCTGTGTTTGGTCTTTCTGGGGCGGTTGGCCTACGAAGGGCTTTACCTATCGTTCTGCTGTGTGTCTTGCCCTTCGGTGTGGTACATTGTGGCCCGTCATATTGCGAGAAAGTGTCAGTTGAGATAGTAAATCACCCAGACTTACCTTCGCCGCCCGCCGGTAAAGTTGTAATCAAGTGCGACGGTAAAGTTAAAGGTGAGCTTCTTGGAAAGAAAGTAAACAAATGAATGTCACCGCAGAAGAGTTGCTAAAGCGCCTCATTGACACTGCTGAAGGGAAGGCGCGAGAGGTCTTGCCAGCGTGGATACAGGATAATTGGCTTGGTGGTCTATCTGACATAATAGAGCAAGGCTTACGTGAAGCATGGCTTGAGATAATAAACGAGGTCACCGTCGTTAGAATTGAAGCGGATGAGATCTCAATTGAAGACAAAAGAGGATAATTGAAATGGCATATTCAGATGACCCTATGGGTCCACCTTCTGGTAATTCTGACCCAATGGGTCCTGACAGTGGCGATGATATTGCACAGCTTGTTGGATTTCTCCAACAGCTTCCACCTGATGTCTTGCTAAAAGCCCTACAGCAACTTGGTGGCAGTATGGACGCACCGGGTGAAGGCCCGGATGCACCTATGATGGATGCACCTATGGGTCCACCACCCGCGGGAGCCGCAGATGCGGCAAAGCTAAGAGCTTCAAGAGGGCTGCCTACTTAGTTGACTCTTTACTGTCAACTTTAGCAGATTTCTTTGGCTTGCTCCCCTCTTGGAGTGCAGCGGCAAACTCACGGTAAGACATGGGTAACGTTGGTGGCAGGACTGCGCCACGGCAACCAGCCATTATAATAGGAGTCTCGTCGCACCATAGCTGTCGAGTTCCTGCGTTATTTACGCCTGCAAACATAATGATGTCACTTTGCCCGGTAATAAGATCTCTCGATCTTCCGGTAAGCGCTGGGCGTATAACACGCTTGCGTCCATTGCCCTCGTCTAAAACCTCTTCCTTGCTGTGTGACAAAAACCAAACGCCAAGACCTGTGCGAATCAGCTTTGTGATTATCCGCTCAAACTCGTAATTGATTCTCCCCCATACCGGCCGTGGATCTCTGGCGGCAGTTGGGTGTTCAACTTTCATCATTTTGCAAACGTGATCCATGCACAGCTTGTGCGCTTGATCCACCGTATCAATGATGATCGTTGTAAATGTATGCTTGCCACGTGATAGCTCATCTATTGCCCTTTCAAGGGTTTCCCAAGATTGGCAGTTCACTTGGTGTGTGTCGAGCGCGTTCAAGCCCGCCTCAGTGGCTAAAAAAAGCCCGCCTTTTATCCGGCTTGCGGTGGTTGACTTGCCTATCTTCGGCGGCCCGTACAAACAAACGATCTGCCTGTCAGGGTCAATCTTTTTCAGTGTGATTTCAGTTGGTAAGATCCCCATTATCCTTCTCCTAATTCTGCGTTTGGTGCGCAATGGATATACTCGTTGCGCGCAATAATTTCATCGTTATCACTTCGGCATAGTCGGTAGTACTTGCAAGCTGAGTTATATTTAAAGCACCAGTCAGGGTTTTGGTAAAACCCGTCAACACCTTCCCTTGCTGCGGTAAGAAGGTTGTCTTTGATTACCCACACTTCTTTATTGAGCGCTGCCATTCGCTCCTTTGTGTAGGTAATCTTTGTGCGCTCAAGCCTGTCTGGATTCTCGTAATCGCGAAGCAGTCTTGCGAGAAACTCTTCGCGGGTTTCCCCTTCTGGCCGTCGCTTGCTCGGTTGGTATTGTTTCAAGTTTGATTTCTGAACGATGTCAAAAATCACACCTTCAATCTCAACGCCAAGCGCTCGTGATGCGTGTTCGACGTACCACGCGCCTTGAAAGTTTGTCCAAAGTCGGTCACACCGGTATTGAGTTGCTGAGATGTTGCTTACGAACTTATGTTCAACTAGCCAGTTCTTGCCGTCTATGCCCTTTACTAGCAAGTCCATCTTACCGCCGACTTTAAACTTTTTGCTGGCTGCGCCAGTCGCTGGATTTATCAGCGGCGCTCGCCACTCGACCTCTACGTCTAGCACCTCCCAAGGGTCTTGCTCCTTTGGGTACCTGCGAAAGTAGCCTTCAAGCGCAGCAATAACGTGTAGATCATAACTGCGCCCAAAGGCTTGAAGCCGCACCTCTTCTAAACGATATTTATCGATCACCTCTGCAAAGATTGTTTCTTTGTCTACACCATTGAACCACTGTTCAAGGCCCCAATGGCCTAGACTTCCAAAGTGCAGGGGCTTTGATATCTGGCATGGCTCTAGTTGCCTTACGTTGCGCATGAACCAAAGCCGCCTGCAATTTCGAAAGTCACTCACCTGAGAGAATGTGAGAACTTTTGGCAGAGAAATTTGAATTGTCACGGATACAAGGTATCTCAGAAAAGATTTGTGTGTCAACTTGAAACATGCAAGGGTGTATCACATGGTAAAAAAACAAGGGCGAAACAAAACAAAAGGGAAAGGGCGGCGCGTTCGGGTCTTTGATGTTGAGGTCCCAAGGCGTGATAGTGAGAAGTTTCTCGTTGTCTTTCCCAACGGGGATTCAAAGTGGTTTGCTCGATACTTGATAAAGGAAAACCGGGTGGAGCTTGCAGTCATTGACGGCAAAAACTCTATCACCTTGGACGCAACGAGCTTACCTGAATATGTAGAACATGAGTGCGAGGTACACACAATTGATTGACACTAAAAAACTTCAAAACAGACTAACCAGATGCGATAAGTTTACATGGTTGCCCACGCTCCGTGTTAACTCTGACGGGTGGTTGAATTTTCTTGATCCAATGACCCTTCAAACTCTTTTGTCACTTGTCAGATTTGCCTATCGAAACCCTCGTGTATGTGTTGAGTTCCGCGATGCGAGGTGGGTGGTATACACAGATAGTCACGGCTTTGATACAATATCTCGTGATTTTACTGAGGCTGGAGCTTTGGTTAGAGCTTTGGAGAAAGCTCATGGAGAAATTTATTGAGTGGGTGTGTACCGATTGCGCGTGTATTAACATGTCTGACAGTTGTATCGCGTGCGGTTCGCACAACGTTGAACCCTTGGAGCAAAACGATGTCAAAATACCAGAGAACCAAGGGCCATGCTTGGGAACGTGAGGTAGCTCGCAGAATGCGCGAGTGTATGCCCGGATGCAATGCAAAGCGAGGTCTGCAAACTCAAGGTGGAGCGGCCGATGTTCCTGATGTAGAGATGGATGGACCCCTCCACATTGAATGCAAGGTTGGGGCGAAGCCGCCTGTGAGGCGCGCGCTAAACACCGCTGTGACCACGTGCCCTGATGGAAAAATCCCTGTCGCGGTAATTAAAGAAGATCGAAAGGTCCCCTATGTTGTGTTACAACTTGAGGACTTCGAAGAGTTCCTTCGCGAGTGGTGGTACCACACTACAAAGTGAACTCTTTTTGTTCACCCCTGCCGGTTTCCCCTCCAAGGTTACGGCAGGGGTTGAACACTTCCCGCCTTCAGTTTAGCATTGACAGTTGAATGTCAGATTACGATAGCAAGCCAAGAAAGCAATGGACCCTACGCGATCACGCGGAATGGGAAGAAGACCACGGGTACCAAAGCGGGTACTGCCGGTACCATGGCAACTTCAAAACTGATGGAGAGTTATGGTGCCCCCGGTGTCCGTCACCAGAGGAAGAGGAAGAGGAAGAGGACTAATCCTCTTCAGGTGTTTGCTGTGCAAAGAACGCGTCCAGCTTGTATGCGTCCGCACTCGCTGACTGTATCAACGTAATGATTGGATCGTCTGTATAGTCTGGCGACATAAGGACCAGCAGAATTTTTACCGCAGGGTTCGGCTCTCTCGCGCCAACTTCCCACGCCCATACTGCCGAGCGGTCATATCCACCTAGCAAACGGGCAAAGTCACAACGTGACACCTTTAGCCGTCGCCGGGTTTCGGTTACCAATTTTCCCCACTGTGTAAAATCCTTCGTCTTTCTTGTCATCAATGCACCTCCGCATTTACCATTTTGTGGACTTGTCCCACGCTAAACTGTTTACCCTTGCGATTCAATCGCCCCAGTCGTCGAAGCGCTGGCCCTATCTCACGATAAGCCAGACCGTTACCCCGTAGGCCGCGAGCGATTTGCATAGTGCGCTGTTCATCGTCGCACTGTGTTAGTTGTTTTTTGCCCTGCCTTTTGTACCCATATGGCACGTTTCCGACGCACTCGCCCCGAGACTTCTTGAATGCCACTGCTGCTCTCGTGCGCGCACGGATAAGCGCCAACTCGTACTCCGCTATTGCGTCGAGCATCCGCCGTAGTAAGACGGCTTCACTGGAATCACCATTAGCTGACCCCTCTGCGGCCATTATCTTTGCGCCTGCCCTCGTCACCTGATGTTCAATGACACACATTGCCAGCACCGATCCACGTGACAAGCGGCCCCGCCTGTAAACGAGCAACACCTCAGAGCTTGTTTCTTGCAGTGCATTGATTGCATCCAAAAGCCCCGCACGTTTTGACAGTTCAGTGTCACCCGATTGGTGGTCAACAAACTCCGCGGTAATTTCCAGCCCTTCATTCGCAGCAAAGCGCTCGCACGCTTGGCGTTGTACGTGTGGTCCATGTTCCTGCTCTGCTGTTGAGACTCTAATATATAAAACGGCCTTCAATGGATCGACCCCTTCATTTTGTCAGTGTCAATCGTTCGATGCACCCCGTCTGTGGCTAACGTGTTGATCACCTCAAGACCGCTTCGGGGATCCACTTGATCCGGGTTCGACTGCATCATGATGTTGCCCAATATGCTGCGCAGGTTTTGACGTTCACGCTCTAGCATGTCCGCCGCCGCACCTAACATAAACAAGATGTCGCGCGGGTGGCGCGTGTCCTGATGCTGCGCGGCAATAGTAAGAAACGTTCCCTTTCTATCCTTCATATATCCTCCATGGTTAGTTAGACGTTCCGACGTTGACCGGAGGCGTGTGACCTCCGGTCGCAGTCGCAATGCCTAACCGTGGAACAGGTACATTATGCCTGATGGACCCTCTGCCACTGTGTAATCCATCGCGATCTCTTCGCCGAGGCCATTAAAATCAAGGTGACTGTGAACGATGTTAGGTAAATTATAGTAGGTGTCTTCCACGTACTGAAAACCCAAGTCTTCGTAGCTATCGCAGGTCATGTATAATTTTTCGGCCATGTCTTGGAATGCCTCTTGCGTGTAGTCGAAGATGTGACCAGCCATCGCGGCCGTCATGTCAGCATCGTATTCATCGATAGACCACGCCACTGCTAAAAATTGAGATAGTGAGCCACTTTCGCCCAAACCATAAGATTCGCCCTCGTAATCATGTGCGGCGTACTCATCGGCGTTTTTCGTAACCCTCATGATCTCTTTATGAAGCCCGTCCGGGTCATCCACATAATCCATAATATCAACGTGACCACCGACTAAATTGCCCGCGTTGTATGCACCAAGATTGGCAAAATATACTTCAAATTTTTTCATTTGCTTGCGCTCCTATCTACGATTGTTTCTGTGATGATGTCGCCCATGCCGTCACACACATTGCACGTTCTTGAACCGTCACCACAACCGACGCTCCACGTGTAACCGCGGCCGTCGCATGATTTGCACTCGATCATTGTGTAACGGATGTTCCCTTCGACCGTTGTATACATGTTAGTTACTCCTCCAGTGCTGGCGGGCGTCCTGTATCAAAAGAATTGTGTCCGCAATGCAAATTGCGGATGTGAAAAGAAAGCAAAAAACAGTTAGCGTAAACATTGAACCTCCAAGGTTGTTATCCATAGGATAGGGGATTTGTTGTGTTTTGCAACAATAAAACGAAACTATTTTTACACCC
>CEPK01026150.1_pt1 | contig 28999 bp, 25 predicted proteins | sample 356231 | NCBI WGS metagenome assembly CEPK01 (sample SAMEA2620259, study PRJEB7988) | marine metagenome | biome: marine biome (ENVO:00000447); feature: deep chlorophyll maximum layer (ENVO:xxxxxxxx); material: "saline water (ENVO:00002010), including plankton (ENVO:xxxxxxxx)" | depth 80 m
AATGCCTCATTTGCCTTCTTTGCTCCGGATTCAATATCGGTTCTCTGTTCCCTTTCTGCATCCCTTATTCCGCCCCATATTCTTTCGATGTAGTTCCGATTGTCTGGGAGGGGGTTGAGTTTTGCCCTATCAACCTCAATTCCCATCCATATAGCCATAACAAATAATGAGTAGAGTAAGAAAAGCTCCACAAAATCGAGAATGGCCCACTCAGATGCCTCAAAAGTCCATGATCCGTCGTGCCTTCCGAATCTTCCCACCGTTTCCTTCTTTCCAGAGACATTGCCATATATTTTAGCAAAGTTTCCATTCTTATTCGCAGTTGATAAAACCCCAATAGTGAGGGCGGCAAGGCCTAACCTTACCCAACCTCTCGACTTGACTGCGATAATCTTGCTTCCAGGACCGTCGGAAAACATGCCCTCCCTAGGCTTGTGGACCCACATGGCAACCATCGTGTAGCAAAGGAATAGGACAATAGCCTGATCGAGAATGCCAATCTCCAATGCCCCCCAAATGTCCGAGGACAAGCCTGAAGGGACTACAATCTTCTCCCCGGCCTCAGGGGTTTCGCTGATTATCCCAATACTCAAAGCAAGATTATCAGAGTATCCGGCACTATTTACCACTTGGAAAAACGCAAGGAAAGTTGCCAAAACTAGGCTAGATATGGTTGGCTCTTTGAAGATCCGCCGTAACACCACGATGCAACCCCCTAGGTCACGCTGATGGGCCCAAGCCTATCAAAACACCGAAGCGAATATTGGGGACAATGCCTCATTGGGACTTTTCGGGAAACTTGTGCAGAATATGTCTAAGAACGTAGAGCTGTATTTTAGCTCGATGGGGAGCTACATTGACAGGATTGGGGCGGGGAAGGTTCTACTTACAAGGGAGCCACTTTCCTTCGACTGGACTCCACCGGAACTGGTTGGCAGAGAGAACGAGCTAAGTCAGTTGGCATCCATGTTCTTAGGAATAGAGGGGCATAATGTCAGCTGTAGAGCGATAATTACTGGAAATGTTGGCTCTGGCAAGACAGTGCTTACAAGACGTTTCTACCTAGATCTAGCCTCAAGACTAGAGGGGAAGAGGAGGGTGACTCCCGCTCACGTTAATTGTAGGAATCACCCATCATCATCTCAGGTCCTTCAGCAGATTGCTCTTTCTCTTGACTCTCGACATCCTGAAAGAGGTTTTAGCTCGGGGGAATTGATCCAGAGCATTAGGAGGAACCTCGAAGCGTATGAGGGTCACCTCTTGCTAATTCTAGATGAGGTAGACGTTCTTATTAGGAGAGACAGTTCAGATCTGATCTACAAACTTCTAAGGGTGGACGAAGGCCAAGATAGGAAGGGCTCCATTTCCCTAATACTTGTCAGCCAAGACTCTTCTCTTTTCACGATGTTCGAGGATGCGATAAGATCCAGACTAGGGGCTAGCAACATACTCGCGATGTCGCCTTACGGTTCACGTGACTTAACGGAAATCACTAGGCAGAGGTACGAGGCTTCATGCAGAACTGGGTCAGTAAGTGATGGCGTATTGGAAAAGATTGGTTCATTCGCAGCGGATGCCGGAGGAGATGCTAGAATGGCAATCGAGCTTCTAGAAGCTGCAATTCGCAGGACAGAGATGGATGGCAGAGGTGAAGTGGAAATTTCAGACGTGCAACCGAGCATTCAGAGGGAAGCTTCAGTCGAACCAAACCAATTAAACCACCTCGGATTACATTTGAAATTGATTTTGCTGGGAATTTGCAGGAGGCTGAAGAATAGCGAAGAAGTATCGAGTGGCGACGCAAGAAAACTGTACGAATTAGTTTGCGAGGAATTTAGCAAGAAGCCGAGGGGCTATACGACCTTCTGGAAACACATCAAGGAGCTGGAGACCGAGGGCCTAGTCGTCAGCAGATCATCTAGCTCAAAGAAAGGAAGAGGGAGGACACAGTACATTACTATGCCCAACTCTTCCCCAGCAGTTCTTGAGGGAGCTATTGAGATGGAGCTCCTGAGTAGATGAGCAAGAATTTACGGCCTCCGAACCGCTCTTATAGGGGCCTCATGTCGGGGTGGCGTCCGAGGTGATACATTGGCAGGAGAGCAAGCGTTCAAGGCAGTAGTCAACGACACCTCTCCCGATTCCGGAGGAAGGGCTTTCCCGATGGACATCACAGGAGCAAACTACAACCATTTCCTAGGTAAGAAGATCGGCGACCCTGTGGATGGAATGTTCGTCGGAGAGGGCGACAAGACTCTCTCGGGGTACAAGCTGGAGATCACCGGAGGATCCGATCTCACTGGCAGACCCATGAGAGTGGACCTTGATGGCTCAGGGGTCAAATCAGTCCTCATTACAGCTGGAGTAGGGTACAAGGGGAAGAAGTACGTCAACAAGAACAGCAAGGAGTATCGATACAAATATGACGGACTAAGGAGAAGGAGGAACCTTAGAGGAAATGTGATCAGCCAAGATACCAGGCAAATCAATCTCAAAGTCGTGGAGGCGGGCAAGCGTCCCCTAGCTGCGATTATTGACGGAGAGGAGGCCGCAGTCGAACAACCCTCTGGAGAAGAGGAGTGACGACTGAGGTGATTGGAACTGTCAAGAGCTAGCAGTAAGCAACCCGAAGTCAACATAGGAATGGTTGGTCACGTAGACCACGGAAAGACGACTCTAACTCAGGCCCTCTCTGGAACGTGGACTGATACGCACTCGGAGGAGAGAAAGAGGGGGATCAGTATCAAACTGGGATATGCGGATACGGCATTCTACAAGACCAAGGATGGGGATCACTACTCAGAGGGCAAGCATCCTGAAGGAGAGGACGGGGAGGGGGAGCTGCTCAGAGTGGCATCTTTTGTTGATGCGCCCGGGCATGAGACGCTCATGGCAGTAATGATTTCCGGGGCCTCAATTATGGATGGTGCTCTGCTACTAGTTGCAGCCACGGAGAAGTGCCCTCAGCCACAGACTAGGGAACACCTAGCAGCTCTTGAGATTGCAGGCATAGAGAACATCGTTGTGGTGCAAAACAAAATAGACATAGTTAGTAAGGATAGAGCAATAGAGTCGTTCAACGAAATCAAGGACTTTGTCAGAGGGACCATCGCTGATGGGGCACCCATAGTTCCTGTCTCTGCTCATCATGATGTAAATCTGGATGTACTAATTGAAACGATAGAGGAGACAATTCCCACCCCGGACAGATCGGAAGATGAGGGTGGACTGATGTATGTGGCCCGGTCATTTGATGTTAACAGGCCCGGCTCTAGGCCTTCTGGATTAAGGGGAGGGGTGATTGGAGGGAGCATTGTTGAAGGTTCCTTCAGTGTGGGAGATAGCATCCTAATTGCCCCAGGTAGAAGAATCCAGGACGGAAATAAGACCAGATGGGACCCTCTGAAAACGACAATTGAGGGGATTAAAGGCGGAGGAGTTGGGCTTGAAACGGCATTCGCAGGTGGGCTATGTGGGATTTCGACCCCCCTTGACCCGATTGCCACCAAGGCTGACGAACTATCGGGCCAGGTAATGGCCCGAGAAGGGGAGCTTCCCCCCATATGGGATGAGCTGAAGTTGGATCTGCAACTGCTTGAGAAAATGGTCTCAAGCTCAGAAGATGATGATGGCGGGATAAGGCCCCTTCAGCCAAACGAGATGTTGATGGTCAATTCTGCAACTGCTACAAGCGTGGGGACGGTCTCCAGTATTAAGGGGAAGAATGCTACACTTAGCCTAAGGCTTCCTATCTGCGCGAAGGAGGGAAGCAGGATCACTCTTTCAAGGCGAATTGGCTCCAGATGGAGGCTAATTGGCCATGGGTCAATTGCAGGTTGATGCAATGGTGGGCGTTCTGGTTGATGCCTGTGGTTGGGCGTCACTGGTGGATGCGGGGATTAATCTGGACATTTCTCTCGGGGAAGTTGTAGGCGAAGCGCAACTAAAGGTTACTAGTGGAGTAAAGGAAGAGCTTGATCGCCTTTCCAAGACAAGGTCCGGCCTTCTCCTTGACCTATTGTATTCTAGATCCGAGATTATTGAGTTTGAAGATGCCCATACTGATGATTCTCTACTATCAATCTCTGCGGAAATGTCTTGGCCGGTTCTAACTGTAGATAAGGGGCTAAAGAGCAGGCTAGTTAGTTCGGGTTGCTCTTACATCGAAGTTACTTCTGGCCCATCTCTACGTTTGGTTGGGCCTTAGGGCAGAGTGAACAGACGGTCATCTCCATGGCCATCCATTAGCCCAATCTTAACTGCGGCATCTAGCCATGCATGAGCATAATTGATGGCACCAAATGAGCTAACCAAGTCACCTTGTTTCGCGAAGTGCTTTGCATCGGCAATATAGTCGTCACACATGCGTAGCATCGAACGCAGCCTATTTTCGTCTTCGCTATTAGCAGTAGAAGGGGTTGCCTTGGATCTTGCCTCCTGTGTAATTGACATGTATTTCTCGATTTTCTCCATAGAAATGGTATCGGACAAAATCATCCCTCCTGTAGAAATTCGGAAGCTCCTTCACTTAACTTAAACATCCTACTCCTGCCTTCTTTCCTTACGGAGAGTATGCCTGATTTGTGAAGGGAGTTGTAAATCTGGGACAATCTAGGCCTACCTACCTCTAGACGAGCTTGAATCTCTGGGTCCGATGGAGATATCTCCCTCACACCTGCAATTGAGACAATTAGTCGTTCAGCTTTACTCAATGAGCTTAGGTGCCCGCGATCAGTAGCTTGCGGTGATTCCCAGGTTGGTGCTGGAATTGATAAATTTGATTCGAAGGGTTGTTTTTCTTGATTAACTGGCATAGATTCTGGATTTGATGTTTCAAGTTCTTCAGTAAAATCCTCAGAAATTGGTTCTGATGGATCCGGGAGGGTTTCTTCCAAATCAGAGTCCACAGTCCAGAGCTCACCCTCCGAGTGGAAAACTCTCTTCTCTTCTTGCGTAGATTGGTTTGTTCTTACTGTCTTGCCTTTGTTATCTGAGTGCTCAGTGGCACGGAGTTCTGGTTTTTCTCGTTGGGGTACTGTCTCAGGCTCCTGAATGGGTGTAGAATAATCCGGGCCAGTGGGCATCTCGTCAATTGATAACCTAGATCTTGAAACAAGCCCAGAAAAACCAGATGTGGAGCTTTTTCCTATTGGGGGGCTTGTCCCCTCTTCAACGGAAAGAATAGTTCCTCCCTCTGGGGTCCAATCGGTAATTCTTCTTGGGTCAATTGGTTCTTCTCCAGTGGAGTGAATTGGGTCGGCAATGACTTCCTCTTCTTCCCACATATCTTCCGGTTCAGTGTCCCAGTCATCGTCCTCAGATTCTGGCCCTTCGCCTTGTTTTTCTTCCTCGTAGTCTTGCTCATTATTCGTCTCATGCTCCCCTTCCAATTTCGTTAATGGACCATTGCGAGCTGTTTCTTCGGAGATTTCGCCAGGCTCTTCGAAGGTTGTGTCCGAATCCTCAATTATTCTGGTTTCTGAAACTGGCCATTTTGTTAGCGCCTCAAGAGCCCCGTGGGACCCCAGGCCCCTCTTTTCGTCAATAAGGTCTCTCAGCACGCTAACTACTGACCTGGCATTACCCCCAGTTCTGGAAATTATTGCTTCGAGTAAATCTGGCCTGATCTTCCATTTTTCCCTGGCCATTCTTCTAATGCGAATATCGCAGAGGGACTGGATTTGGCTAGAAGTTAGAGGTTCTATGTTCACAGTTTCGTCAAAAGCCTCCTTTACGCTATCTTCCAGTGACAATATCTGCGAGTCTGAAAGTGAGACAACGACAAGCGCCCTCAATCGTTGTAGAATGGGCAAGATCATAGATAGAAATGATGAGATTTCAACTTCTGAAGGGTAGTCGAATGCTATCAGGGGGATGGGGCCATTCAATAAGTCTAGGGTCTCAACAATTCTCTCAACCTTCTGGTGCATTGTTGAAGGAACGTCGTGGCCACAGAAAGAGACTGCTATCTCGTTCAGAACTCTGTGCAAAGGGTCTTCTTTGTGCCAGTAGTATCCTACGAATTGCTGATTTGTCTGCGACGATATAGCGTTGATCAGGGAAGTCCTGCCAGATCCCCTCTCACCGACTAGGAGGAACATTCTAGGTGATTGGGAGTGCATGTGTTCTTTCCATTTGATTAGAATTTCTTCCCTGCCAACTATCTCGTGTGCCCGAGTCCTCTCTACTGGTCTGGAGTCGAAAGGGTTCCCCCTTAGTGGAGGGACATCCATAGTCGAAATGTCCCCTAACACCATACGTGACCAGCGCCATCTGTGATTCTTAATATTCACGCATAATGACGCTTTTATGAGGGGGAATTTACGGGTTTTTTATGAAATCCGAGTCATGTAAATGGCGAATTTCTTAGGAGCATGTCGATTTTTAAGATTGTTAATTAACGCAAATCTAACGCGTTAACGAAGCGTTAACGAAGCGTTAACTGGAAAATTAACGTATTTTATAGAAGTTTGAGTTGTAAAAAAGGTTAGAAGCCCGGTGTCCTGTCTAGTGTTGTATTACCATGCCAATAGAGAATAGCAGGATAGGTGGGCTCTACAAATTGTCAGTTTCCGAACGGAGGGAACTACTAGCTGAACTAGCGGAACTTAATGAGGATCAAGTCAAAGCTTGGGCGGATTCAGGAGAGCTGAACGAAGAAGCTGCAGACAGAATGATAGAGAACGTAGTAGGAACTTACTCGCTCCCGATAGGTGTGGCTACCAACTTCGTAATCGATGGCTCCCATTATGCAATACCGTTTGTCCTAGAAGAGCCCAGCGTTGTCGCAGCTGCAAGCAATATGGCTAAGAGGTGCCTTGGAAGCGGGGGATTCACATCGAATAATGATGAGCCAGTGATGATAGGTCAAATTCAAGTTGTAAACTGTGAAAACCCCATTGAAGCTAGAGAATCTATAGTTTCTGCCAAGGAAGATCTGCTTTCCAGATGCAACGAGGTCGATCCCATTCTAGTAAAGTTTGGAGGCGGTTGTAGAGACGTGACTGCGAGAGTAATTGAGACGGGTTCGGGAGATATGGTAATAGTACACATTCTTGTTGACTGTAGAGATGCAATGGGTGCTAACGCAGTGAACACAATGGCAGAGAGCATTGCCCCAAAGATCGAGTCTATTACTGGAGGGACTGTAATCCTCAGAATTATCAGCAATCTAGCTGTTCACAGGCTCGCAAGAGTGAGTGCCGTTTTCACGCCTGAAGAGATGTCCAATAGCGGGAATGACCCTGTTCAGGGAAGCGAGGTCATTGATGGGGTAATTCAGGCATACCACTTCGCAGAGGCCGACCCATTCAGAGCTACGACCCACAACAAGGGAATAATGAATGCAATTTCGGCCGTAGCCATCGCCTGTGGGCAAGACTGGAGGGCCATAGAGTCGGGGGCACACAGCTACGCGTCCCATGAGAGGACATATGGGTCATTGACGGAGTGGTCGAGGGACGATCACGGCAACCTGGTTGGATCCATCGAGCTTCCCATGGCAGTAGGCCTGGTAGGGGGGGCGGTCAGAGTGCATCCAGCGGCACAAGCAAACGTTGCCCTCCTAGGTGTCGATAGCGCTGATGAGCTCGCTAAGGTAATGGCTGCTGCGGGTCTTGCTCAGAACCTAGGTGCATTGAGGGCATTGGCGACGGTGGGAATACAGGCCGGCCATATGAAGCTGCATGTAAGGAACATGGCGGTCACGGCTGGAGCTGTGGGCGAGGAGGTCGATTTAGTGGCCTCGAGACTGAGGGAGAAGGGCGGTAGGATTACCCAAGCGGCCGTGATCGAAGAGCTTGAGGAACTAAGAAGTTTGTAACCCTAAGCCTTGTTTATGCTGGCCTCGTACTCCTCTGCAACCCTTATCCCATCTTCTACATCTACCCGGAATAGTACGAGGGTGCCCGCGAGGATTATGAAAGCAATAGCCAAGATGCCTACCTTGGATCCTATGAAAATTGAGCATAGAGTGTATACAAGGGGCCCGATTACATTGCCCACTCTTCCGAAGAAACCGAAGAAACCGAAGAATTCAGCCGATCTTGACTCTGGAACCATCTTACCAAAAAGACTCCTAGCTAGTCCCTGAGATGCCCCCTGGATAGAGCCGAAGAGCATACCCAAAATGAGGGCTTGAACACCAATAGCAATTCCTAGAGGCGCCCAAACCAAATCCCTCATTGCAATTGCGACACCATCCAACGCTTGATCGCCCAAGCTAGTCACGTGGTCTGTACCGGTCACCTTTACGTCTCCTTCACTGCCACCCAGGACAGATATGCTGAACCTGCTGTCTTCCAACTCTTCTATTAACGAGGAAATTTTAGCATTGTTTCCACTCGAATCTGAGAAGGAAATGATGTAAGGAATATCAGTATCGGTTTGTGTAATTTTCCACCTCAGAATATCATCTGGTGAGCTCGTATCCATTTCTATAGGTAGAATATTGCTGTATTCCCTAGCCCAAATCTGCTCTTGGTCAGCAGGATCTTGAACTAATGCTTTGATTCCACTGTTCACACTCACCTGGATCCCGCCATCGTCCAAATATTCGTACTGTATATCGAAGTCCTCATGTTCCTCAAGCTCGAGGGGGGCGAACGTCACTCCCAAGAAAGTCACTACAGTAGCGATGACGAGCACAACCTGCAAGGTCCCCTGAGTAGACGTCCTGTCCGCGATTCTGGAGAAGACTATCGCCATAGGGGCTGCAAACAGGTTTAGTGCTAGAACAAGCAGTATCAAGTCAAACGTTGTAAGTCCAAGAGTTACAACGAAGTAAATGGCCCCGACCGTCTGAATACTGTTTATTCCATCAATGAAAAGGAAGTATGCAATGATGTACAGGAACAGGGTCCTGAAGTTCTTGTACTCCCTCAATGTTGACATGACCTCCGAGACAGCAAGTCTAGTACTTTCTCTGAAACCAAGATCTTCCATGGGGTTCTCGACCTCTGGCTCTGGGATCCACCTAAAGGTGAAGATTGCGAAACCATACCACCAGATTCCGGTTGAAACCATGGACGCTGTGAAAGCCCAGTCTGCAAAACCTGAACCTAGGAGTAATGCTAAGTGAATAATCAGAAGTACACAACCCCCGACATATCCTGTTGCGAACCCAAGGTTGGAGATCTCGTTCATCTCATCCTCAGTCCCGATGTGGGGCAGGAGAGAGTTGTAGAAGACACTAGCAAGGTTGTTTGAACATGTTGCAAGGACGTAGAACACTAGGAGACAGACCCATTTCAAATCGACTGGAAGAAAGGGTGCTGCTCCCATCACCACTACTGAGAAAATTCCCAAGTTAGTCAGAATCCTAAGTGTTTTCTTCTTCACTGGCTTCCTATCAGCAATGACTCCCAGTGACGGACTAAGGAGTGCCACAATAATGGCACCAAAAGTCACGGTTAGAGTCATAATATTGTCAGCATTCATCTCGATACTAGCAATCTCAACATTAAGCCCGTTAGCTGTTATGAACAACGCTGCGAACCAACCAGGGAAGACCCCTGCAGTGATGCTTGTCTCGAAACCCGACTTGGCCCAATCGTAAAGTGCGAAACCCCTTACTTCCTTTTTCTTCCACGTCTCTCCTGCCATGTATATCGGAAAGACGTAGGAGACCGGTAGTATTAGTGTTGTTGCGGATACCGGATGTAATTAGTTTCACGTAGTGTTTCAGATAAGACCCGTATTACCCATCCTCGGTATTCTTGGACTGGTTGTGACTCGGAGAGACGATGACGAATTGGGAACCTCCCCGGGAGAACTCAATAGAAGCATTGCGTCATGGAATTGAGTTCTCCGATGGGGTGGAGTTCGACCTGAGGATGGATGCAGAGGGTGAGTTGGTAATCTACCATGATGAGTTTGTCCCGGGAAGGGAGCCTATTGGGGAAAGATGTATTGAACGACTGAGTACTTCTGAATTACGGTCTTTCGGGATTGATGTGTTTGAGGATCTTCTTTCGGACAGTGTTTTCTCGGAGACATGGCGGAAAGGGGGAAAAACTGTCGATATTGAAATCAAGATCCCGCACCCAATGACCAAGATTGTTACAGATGAACATCTTGGCTCTATGATGAGTAAGATAGATTCTCGACTAAAGGATCTAGAGCTACCTGGGAGATCAACTCTTGTCAGTAGCTTCTCCCCTAGAATAGGTGCAGTTTCTAAGAGGTCTGGGTTTGGAATTCCGGTAACTAGGCTAGTTCCCCACATCAGGGCTTGGGGAAGATACTGGAATGTCAAGAGGGCAGTTGCAATGCCCAATTTCGCTAGAACATCTTTCCAAGGAATGGCAAAAACACTTCGAAAGGAGGGTATGGAATCTATAGGAATAGCCCTAGAATACCTAGTAGGGTGGACAAAGTGGGTGAATCCAAGAATGCCAGTGGGACTTTCTGGCAGGGGCCTGGAGAGATTCCAAAAGTCAAGAATGGGGATGGGCGTTATTGTCTGGCCATCCCCCTTGAGATACGAAGATGGCCTGATTGGAGCAGGAGTTACTCTAGTCTCAGATGAGATGAATCCCACATTGTTCTCCAAGCCAGATGGGAGCGCTCGTTGGCCCAGACCGGCAAGTCAGCCATTGGACGAAGATTGGCAGGGAAGGATTGAGAGGGCTCAAAGCACGGAGCTCCCCGATCTGATTAGTGAGGCTTCCTCGTCGCTTCCGATGTGGCATGAGCTTAATGATGAGCGAAGAAAGGAGATAGTCAGAGAACAGGCTAAGAGAATGCTATGGCCCGGAAATGCAGAAAAGTGGGCATCTAAGACGAGTGAAGGAATCCCTTGGGGAAGTCCTAGAATTATTGGGCATAGGGGTGCTGGAAAAACACACAGCTCCTAATCCGTCAGCCTCCTCATAGGCTGTTCTATTGCGATGTACTTAGGCCTGTAGATGGGAACTCCTCTCCCATCTCGGGATTCTCTCTCGTCAAGAATCTGAGCGCAAATTCCCGCTACTCTGGCCCATCCAAAGAATGTGGTATAGTAGTGTGGCTTCCTGAAGCCTATAGCATGAAGCAGGCTGCCGCTAGCAATGTCCACATTCGGGTAAGGATTCTTGATCTTGGGGTGCTCCTTCAGAATCTTCGGGACCACTTCCCTCAGCGACTTTACAACTTTGTAGTACTCGTCATCGGGGCAGACCTCCGACCCTAGTTCTATCAGGAGGCGGGCTCTAGGATCCTCTGCCCTCAAAACTCCGTGCCCGAACCCATAGATCGGCCTCTTGGCTGCTAACTCCGATCTTACGAATTTCTCAATCTCCTCCGGATCGGAAGTTCCTATTCTCTGGACAAACTCCAAGCAAGCTTGGTTAGCCCTACCGTGGAGCGGTCCAGAAAGAGCGTTCATAGCACTAGCCAGTGAGGCGTAAACCGACGCTCTCCCTGAAGCCACTGCCTTTCCTGAGAAAGTTGAGAGGTTACCACCCCCATGATCCATGTGTAGTATGAAAAAGAATCGAAGAACCCTGTTCATCCTCTCTGCTTCGTCCCCATCTACTCCCAGCATATGCACGAAGTTCTCCACGAGTCCCAATTTGGTCCTCCTTGGCCTAAGATTCTCAGGATTACCACCTCTGAGAAGGAAGATTCGTGCCATCAACTCGGGCATCCTTGCAATCAGATTCATCGAGTCTGCCCTTACGTCTCCGGTGGTTTCAGCTGCTCCCATGGCCATAATGCCGATAGAAAGCCAATCCATGGGGTGGCCTGATCCGGGGGTTAGGTTTTCCAAGACCCTGAGAGCACCAGTTGGTATCTCCTCCCCCCTATGGGCGAGTTCCTTTCTGAAGGCATTGGACTCTGCTTCATCCGGAAGTCTCTTGTTCATCAGCAGGAAAATCACATCCTCCTCCTCGAGATTAGCAAGGTCACCTACTGGATATCCTACATAGTGGACGCCATCAATCGGATCAACATATGATGTCTTACAAGTTCCCACCGGGATACCCCTGAGTCCAGAGTCCAGATGCACTTCAGATATCGAAAACAATGTTTCATCGTCAGACATGAGGCTCCCTGCACGACCGGTATCCGCTACTCTGTCATAATCCCTCCGACAGCAGATTCTGCGAGAAATCTAAGATTTAACTGAGCCCTCTACCCCAACAATCCTTGATCGGAGTTCATCTGGGATTATTGTTGACTTGCCAGTTTTATAATCGCACATTACTCCAAAAACAGTACCTGTAGCTACTAACTTTCCCCCTTGCTCTTCGCTCATTATCCTGTATTCCATGTCGAAGGAGGAGTTTCCCAACCTAGAAATTGTTGTCTCCACCGTAACTGTGTCTGGAAATTTTACCGGAGATTTGTAGTCTGCCTTTATTCCAGCCAGTATTGGTCCGATTCGTTCTGGTCCCCAAAGTTCCAACATCCTACATTTCTCGAAGTAGATCATCCTAGCTGTCTCCATCCATGTCAAGAAAACGGTATGGTTCACGTGGTTGAGCGCGTCAAGATCACCCCATTGCACGGTGATCTTGGTTGAGACTGGCCAATTTCCTAGTTCTCGTGATTGCAAGATATCCCTCAGATTAATCCTAATTTCCGACCAGACATCTCAAAAGACTGCAAAACCGTGTCCAAATCTTCTCTACCCAATCCAGCAGACATTTGAGTCCTGACTCGGGCCTTTTCTCTGGAGACCATTGGAAATACAATGGCACCGACCATCACCCCTTCTTTGCGCATCGATTTGGATAGTTCCTGGGCCTTCGAGCTTTCTCCGCACATTATGGGTATTATTGGAGTCTCACTGACCCCTGTGTCGAAGCCCATCGAATCTAGTTCCGACTTGAAGTACCTAGTATTGTCCCAAAGCTTTGCAACGTGCTCGGGCTCAGACATGAGGACCTCGATAGAGGCCTTCTGGGCTGCTGCGACTGCTGGAGGTTGGCTACCGGATAACAGCCATGACCGGCTATGGTTGAGTGCATGTGTCCTAACTTCCTCGCTACCAGCAAGAATCCCTCCTTGGACCCCAAGTGCCTTGGAGAAGGACCCCACTTCGAAAGTAACCTTGCCCTGGAGGTCGAAGTGCGAAACTATTCCCCTCCCCTCCCCTAGAACACCCTCCCCATGGCAATCATCAACGAAAGTCATTGCACCATGATCATCTGCTAGTTCAGCTATCTCATCGAGTGGTGCTATATCCCCATCCATGCTGAAGACACCATCGGTGATGATGAGTATTCTCTCAGCATTATCATGATCCTTGAGAATTCTCTCCAGGGCTGCCATGTCATTGTGAGGGTAGACGGCCCTGTTGGACTTGGTTAGCCGAACACCGTCAATAATTGAGCCATGATTCAACTCGTCTGAGATAATTACGTCCTGAGGCCCTCTAACTAGAGAAGGAATCAAGCCCACGTTAGCGGTGTATCCAGCAGAATAGATCAAGGAGGCCTCAACTTCTTTGAAATCTGCACAAATCCTCTCCGCCTCAAGATGTAGATCCATTGTTCCTGCGATGGCTCTAACTGAACCCGAACCAGCACCATACTTCTTCGTAGCCTCTATTGCTGCATTCACTACTTTGGGATGAGTGGTCAGATTGAGGTAGTTGTTTGAGGAGAGCATGATCATCTCTCGGCCATCGATAGTGCATCTTGGCTCGCTTGCCCCCTCCAATGTAGGTGGCCTCCAATCCAATCCCTGCGCTCTGAGTTCTTCGTGTCTTTCCCCCATCCATGATAGGTCGACGGGCATGCCCCTCAGAAGGGCCTCTTGTTCATGGCTTCATCGGAATGAAATGAAAATGGGATAGTCTTGATGGGGTGGATCCCATCCCGGTTCATGGCCTCGGGAGATGTGGAGCTCGCGATTATCGGTATTTCTCAGGATGGGGGAGTCCCTCAGGCTGGGTGCGACTGTGTAAATTGTGAGTCTGCGATCTTGGACCCTAGGCAAAGGCTGCATCCTGTTTCATGTGCTATTCGAGGTTCAGATGGCAGCCTGCACCTCATTGAAGCGACTAGGGATTTGGCTGAGCAGTTGGGGATAGCTTCTCGAGCTCTGGGCATGGGAGTCACTTCGGTGCCAGACACGATTAGCCTCACCCACGCCCATCTTGGCCACATCGATGGAATTGGTCAATTCGGAAAAGAGTCGATGGGTTTGCGCAATTTACCGCTTTACGCAAGCCAGAGCGTGACAGACGTTCTTTACAGGCGTGAAGCAGTGAGCCCTTTCATGATCAATGTGATAGAGCCGGGTGTTGCATTCTCACCCTCGGAGAACTGTGGTTTCACATTCACGATGGTCCCTGTGCCTCACAGGGATGAGTTTTCTGACACCCATGCAATTCTTGTTGAAGGGCCGAGATCGAATCTGTTGTTCCTGCCTGACCATGACGAATGGGGTCAGACCTTGGAATTGCATGGATGCGTTGAAATCAAGCAATGGCTAGCCTCCATGGGTGTTGATTTCGCACTACTTGATGGTACATTCTGGGACAAAGGGGAATTGGTGGGCAGGGACATTCTAGAAGTCCCCCACCCCTCAATTTCGGAGACTCTGGAGATGATTGGGGATCGAGAGGATGGAGATCCAGAAGTAATTTTCATCCATATCAATCACACTAATCCAGTGTTGGATCGTGAATCTACCCAATTCAAGGATGTCATTTCCAGAGGTTGGTCAATTGGGATGCAGGGGACTTCCATATCTTTGTGATTAATGAGGAACATTATGGAGCTCCTAGTCTGCCCAGAGCCGTGCGGATTAGTGGAAAGGTCAGCAGTGGACTTGGCAGGGCTCACGTATTCATGTCCCAGAAGCATTATCAGAGTCAATTCAAGCAGGTTCTGGGTGTCGGGGCATGGCCCGGAACTCTAAATGTCGACATGCACAAAGATAGCGAAGAGGATTTCAGGAAGTTGAGAGTTGTAGCTGGCTTAGAGGATGGTGATGATTCTGATTCGATCGATTCTGATAGGATAGATGGGTTCGAAAGAGATGGGAGTTCTTTCGGAGGGGCGACCGCGTTCAAGGCAAAGATCTGTAGGGACGAAGGGGATTGGGAAGATTGTGCAGTTCTAATTCCGGATCTAACAAGGCATACCAGTACTGCAGAGGTCATCTCCGGATCTTTCCTGAGGGAGAAGCTGCCATGCTCAGACGGCGACCTTGTTCACATCGAGCTAGTTGAGTCTGGATAGCCACTCACTTTCCAGCAAAGAGCTCATCTCATATGCAGACATTGACAACCATCTCCTGTATTCCCTAGGTTCTTCTGGACGTCTGGATAAGTTGGAGGCAAGGGGGAGTTTGTCCTCAAGTGGTGGATTGAAATCTGGATGTGCAATGCTCCACAGGACGAGTCCTTCTGAAGGGGCTCGCCCGAGGTCGACACTTACTTCCGGGTTTTTCAGCGCCTTCTCCAAGTCTGAAATTCCTATCCTTCCAGAAGCTATTCCGGAAAAGGAAGAGGCTATTCTCCTAACTTGGTTCCAGACAAATGACCTAGCCTTGATTGTGAATCCTATTGGAGACCCATCAGAAGCGAGCCATGGGGAGCAATCGTCCACATTACGTACGGGGTCCCTCCCATCTTCCACTCTTGACAAATTTGAGAAATTGTGCTCCCCCTCGATCATAGAGCAAGCCTCTGAGAGCTGTTCTGGATCTGCATCGTGAGGCCATTCCTCTATGGTCTCTAGTCTGAAGATATACCTTCTGAACTCGGCATACCTAACTTTGGTTCCACGAGGGGCCTTATGCGCTGAGAGAACAACTGCACCCACTGGGAGATGGTCATTTAGGGCTCTGACAATCTTGTCCTCACTGGCCTTCTCGGAAACTGGTTTAGGAATATCCAACCTTGCGAGGTTTAGCCTAACACTGACTCCCGCATCGGTTCTGCTTGACATTTCTAGACAGCCTTCCGACCACCAAGTTAGCCTTCTAAGCGCCTGCCTCAATGAGCCCTCCACTGTCCTAACTTCTGGTTGGATCTGTGAACCGTGGAAAGAGTGGCCGTGGTATCCTAATGCGACCAGAAAACGGTCGCTATCCAATGCGACACCTACTCTGTCTGAAGGTACTCTAGAGCGTCCTCTGCAGAGGCAAAACCCATTCCCAGAAGGGCGAACTCCACTGCAACAGGAAGGAATTGCTTTGCGAAGGCTTCGCTCCTATCGAAGTTGGTCTTGAAATCGATATTATCTATGAGCATCTTTGCTGCCTGGTATAGGTCCTGGGTCACGTCAAAATCATCAGATGAGTCTCCCAGATCCTTGAGTTTCCTTAGCTCCCTAATAGCCATTGGAATTCTGTCGAAATCAATCAGTGCATTGGCATAGGCGGCTTGGTATTCAGTGCTCTCGGGGTCTAATGCTGCAGCCTTCTTGAAGTAGGCTGCAACCTGTCCCTCGTTGATTCTATCGTTTCCCTTTTCATCGAAGTTTCCGTTCTCCTGGATTTCAAAAAGTGCTGACTCCGCCCAGCCATGGTAGCCGGATGGGTCTTTTGGATTGGAACTAATGTGGTCTTCGAAAATCGACATAGCCCCCATAAAGTCGCCCTGTGTGATGCATTGTGCTGCCTTTGTAATTGTGTCCTCCTCTGACATCAATATCCCCGCCCCACTGGGAGGTCACAGGGTTATGAACGGTGCGGAAGAAATGGTTCCTACTGTATTTCGTTACCTGTTTGCATTACTGCAGGCCCTACACTGGAATCCATTAGCTCATTGATGAGGCGGTAGACGTCCATTGGCCTCCTTATTCCGAATAAGCAATCGGATGGATCCGAATCCATTACTGTCCTCTCCCTCTGCCAAGAGATCCAAGTAATAATTTTCGAGAGGAAGCGCAGTCTTCCAGTAGGCTCGTCCTTTATTTCGGTTATTGCCCCTACATTTGCCCCCAATGTCTCTACCTGCAGGCCGACTCCCGATCCCGTTACAACATGTACATTTCCAAATCCGAGAATCCTGCCAAGAATGGTGGGGTCCGCTTTCAGATTCTCCACTTTGGTGTATGAAATCCCATGAGAACTGGTTTCGAAATAGAGGAAGCTCTGCCTAATGTGTATCCTCTTGTCGGTAATTGCATATTGGAATGAACGCTGGTAAAGGGTCGTAATCAGGACCATGACGAAGAATGAGAACGCTCCAAGAATTGCAAACCAAATGAGCCTCCATGAAGGCAAAGGACTTGAGAAGTCGGATCCCACCAGCCCACCAATCCACTCAAACACATCCATGAGCTTCCAAAGGAATGGGATTAGGGATGTAAACAAAAGCCATGAAGTAGTCCACTTTCCAGACGTCGAGAAATTCGCATAGTGGTTTATCTTAGTGAGTATCAGCATTGAAATTAGGAATCCAGTGACTCCTGTTGATTCAATGAGCCATATCAGGACCCCGAGGATAAATTTTCCCTGGCCTTCGCCCTCTGGTCTGGAAATTACCCCTCCCAAAAAGAAAGTCATGTGGAGCGCAAGAACAATTGTTGCTAGGAAATATTTGTCCGCCATTGAGGCTGCTGCGGGAGTCCCCCTCCAAATTGGAGTCTCTGAATCCGTTATCTCGGGGAAGTCGGCCCTAGCTGAATCCTCGTCCATCGAGGATCTGAAACTCTCTATATTCTCTGACATATTCTGTTCCCTCCAAATGGGTCATTCTCATGAGCTTGCCGTTGATGAGTACTCTTTTCAGTGCAAGAAACCCCAGGAATGTTCTGCGTTACCGTGCATCCATTCATAGTCTTCTTGCGTCCTTGTTCCTTCTTGGTCGTGAATCAAAATTCTAGTGACCTCGAACGGATACTCGTTGTAAGTCAAGTGGCTAACTAGGCCACCTCTAGTGGGTTGGTCGAATGTCCATCTTGCCCTACTGAAAGCGCTAATCTCAAGCTCTATCCTAGTTGAGTCATTAAACAATAAGATCTGGAAATCAGGAAGAAGATTTCCTTGTTCGTCCTTTAGGCCTTGATTTGACTCGGACAAGTTTACTTCGCAGTGGTCGAATTCGTGAGTCATTCCCCTTATTCTATCGTGGAAAATTCCAGCAGTCTTCAATGGAATCCTAGTTGTATCCCTCTTCCTCCATGGCTTGTCATCCTTGGTGGTTGACAGAGGTGTGATGTGAGGGAGAAACCAATCCAGGTATGATCCGTCATCGAAGTGAAGCATCCCCCAGAACCAAGGCACAGATGGTGCTTGTACTGTGACCTTCTGGAAGTATGCCGTTCCTTCTAATTCCTTACCGTCAACAGAGAGCTTCGACTTCATCCCCTGGACTCTGAGGATGTCGTAACCCATCCCGAGCGCTATCTCGTTATTCTTGTAAGTCAGTTCGCTGGGAGGGCCCCACCAAGGTGTTAGGAGAGCTTCGAACCTTGTAGGAGCTCCCCCCTCCTGGGCCTCCCTGTCGCTAGAAAGGCTAAGCCACATTGACTCGTTTCCTGGACTCATCCCCATTGATAGGTCCTCCCTGTCAATGGGTATTACTGCACCAGCACCCAGTCCCTGACCGTCTCCGGGCCAGAGTGGGTGTTCATCACTGATTACAGCCATCCTGCACTCCCTCATTGTTAGTGGTTCATGCATTCTGTCGCCGTCGAACCACCATGCGCATACCATTCCAGGGATAACAAAGCCGCCATCATCGTCCTTGTGCATCCTGGAGCCTGGCTTCCACCAGTGACCGCTCACTCTGATTGCATCAGTCTCCTTGGTAGACCACAATGTCATTAGTTGGCGGGATCTTCTTGGGTTTGAGGGGTCGGGAACTAGAACGATTACCCAGTACCACCACCAAGAGAGTCCGTGTATTGGAGGCATAACATCTAGCCTCCAAAGGGACGAGAAGTCGCCACCGAACATCGTTGGTTCGTTTTCCATATTGCTCACATTACCTCTCTCCTACTGAAAACTGACTTCCCAATGAGGACCCAGAAGCAAGTCACTACTAGCAGTATTACTGTGCTATTGATGAAAGCTATTGCTGCTGACTGGGTTCCCAGGGTGTGAACTGGTGGGCTCCAGAAATCGGAAAGCCCGGAGTTTATGCCGAATGCTTCGTCCATGGCCGCCCACTGGATTGTGTCGGGCCATGCCATCAGTACTATGGCATCAACCATTTGAAGTGCCCAGTGTGATATAGAAATGCTTGAAACCGTCCAGTTTGGGTTAATTATTGACAAGAATCCCATCATGAATTCCCAGATTCCCAAGACGATGCAGAAGTATACTCCATATTTCGGAGAAATTAGTCCCATGGCGTTGAAGACTGACCCATATGCTGCTAAGACCAAGGTTGTAGCTAGTCCGATCCCCAACCAGACGGGCATATCAGAGAGCCTGATAATGGAGTCACCCGGTCCAAGAACAGAAGATACCAGTCCCACTACGAGGGATAGTGCGATTACGTAAGTTCCCGAAACGGCAAGGTACCCCAATAGCCGATAAACGATAAACTCAGCCCGATGGATCGGCTTGGAAAGTAGCAAGTGCAGTGTTCCGTTTTCGGTCTCGTCTCTCACTAGTCCCAAGGCAAGGAAGAGTGGTAGGAATAGGCCAAGTAGAATGACGAAGGCGCCCTTTCCTACAGCTATAATGAAGGTCCTATGGCCTAGTTCCCCGATGTATTCCTGCTCATCTGGGTCTTCATCTACATATTCGTCCGCTGAGATCTCGGTGACCACCCCATTAGATGAGAGCCAGATTACATCGCACGCCACTCCATTCCGATTGTCATCTGCTTGAATAATTAGGCAGTCTCCGTCATCGTCAAAACCATGCCTTCCAGTAAGTCTGTCACTTGCAGGGCATTCTACCTTGTCCCCTGATGAGTCAAAGCAATCTATGCCGTCTTCATTGATGTAGACATCAGGAGAGTGGGGCTCAATGTATACTTCCTCTGTCCAATAGCCCCACTCCAGATAGTATTGCTCGGGGACGTAAGCTAGACCTTCCCCTCGCCACTTCCCGGAAATGAAGTATGTAGTAAGTCCGTCGCCATCTTGGTCACCATAGTCGCAAGCATCCCCCCATCCATTCATCTCCTGTAGATCCTCCAAATCTAGCCCCGAGCAATCTTCCATATCATCCAGATTCCAATCCACATAGTTCCAGTACTCTCTCTCATAATTCACATCGATCCAAGAGGCTTCGAAGAACGCCCAGCCATCCCATGATTTGTTTCCGTAGAAATTGCGGGATTCGTCGTTTGAGTCAATGTAGCTCTCCCTGACGAACTGGCTAGCGCCGGGGTACTGATTCTGATCCCAATCGGGAGTCCCATATATCCGCTCTTGGCCCATTGGATATCCATCTCCATCATAGTCGATGCTGTCCCCATCGTTATCTATGGGCTCGAAAGTCTCCCGAACTGAATCGACGTAGAATGCTAGAAGTAGAACCATCAGTAGAGCCCCCACCCCTAAAACAACCCATGTGGAGATCCTGTGTCGCAGTTGCCTAACAGTTAGCTCTACAATGGCCCCGGCCTTCCGATCCAGTCTTGTCCAAACTGTCTCTGAAAGAGCCATTCCCTTTTCGTCCATCAACTGGCCCCCTGGATAAGATATCCCAACAAAGACTCTAGATTGTCATCTGGGTTCTCTATGCTCGTGATTTTCTGATTGGATTCCAGAACTATGGAAGGGAGGATATTGTGAGCAGCAGATAGGTCATTTGTCTGTATCTCAAGTTCTCCCTCCCTGGGGAAGTTTACTCCGAATACGGGCCCCTGGGGGACAAAAAGTCCTGCCAGTTCTCTGGGATCCTCACACTTAATCAGAATCCTGTGCGGGTGCTTGTCCAATAGGCTCCTAATTGCAAAAAGGTTGCCGATTGCTAGTAGTTTACCGTTGTGTAGGATTACTATCTGCTCCGTGACCCTCTCAATCTCCTCGAGAATATGACTTGAAACCAAAACTGTCTTTCCTTGGTTCCCAAGTTCCCTAATTACGCTCATTATGCTTGTTCTAGCTATCGGGTCGCATCCATGTAGGGGCTCGTCTAGAACTATGAGGTCTGGGTCATGGACCAGTGCGTGAGCAATCTTCACCCTCTGCCTCATTCCCTTGCTAAATTTCCCTAGCTCCTTGTGCATTACGTCAGATAGTCCAACGAAGTCGAGGACGTGGGCGGATCTATCTGATGCCTCTGCACGAGTCATCCCATGAAGGCGAGCTAGAGTAGTTACAAAATCCAGAGCTGTCATCCACTCGTAGAGCTTCTCTGATTCGCTGACGTAACCGATCCTTCTGAATGGAGATGTGTTTGTCCAGGGGTCTTGTCCGAATAGCCTGACGGAGCCGAGACTGGGTTTTATCCTACCCATCATGAGTTTGAAAAGAGTGGATTTTCCTGCCCCATTGGGCCCAAGAATTCCAGTAACTCCGCCATCTATTGCTAGAGAGACGTCATTGATGCCAATTACCTGTCCGTACCACTTGGATACTTGATCGAAGAGAACCGCGGGGGGATTCTGGCCCATCTCAGTCACTCCCTTGTCACCTCCAATGAGGTCACCCTAGATGCCAATACCCAGATTGCTGCAGAATTCATAGCCAAAAGGGAGGCTACTGACCAAGAAAGTGGGTGATCGTAATTTGACGGTATCCCCAGAAGGAATTGTCCAAAATGCGCTAGGCAGTCATATGGGCTGATTATGTAGAGGAAGGTGGTATCGAATCTCATCTCGACTAGCATTGAGACTAGTTTTGTGCCATAGATAATGCTGAGAAAGCCTATCGCTGCAAAGAATCTGCTCTGACTGATGCTAGAAAGAGAGAGCCCAATCGAAGTGTAGGTGAAGACGACGAATGTTCCAGCAACAATTCCTCCGAGGAAGAATGGGAGGGTGTCTGCTAAGAAAGCCCAGCCCTCTTGTCCGAACACTATTGCACTGGTATAGTATGCGAAGTATGAGAAGACTATCACGAAACCAAGAATAACAGCGACGCTGATGAACTTCATGGCAGTGTAGTCCATCCTAGAGATTGGCCTAGAGAAGTATATTGCACTGGTTCCGTTCTGCCTGTCATCCGAAATCATCCCCCCTACCACCACAGCAGTAAGAAGTGGCCACATGCATAGGTTCCGGGGGAAGTATCCGAGAACCTGCCCCCACAGATTGTACCTGTTTATCCCCCACATTTTCTGGAAGAATCCTCCATCATCCCCAACGAATGAGGAGATGAAGAGCATGGGGATCGGAGTTAGTGCTGCAAGGAAGATAACCAGTATGAGGATCCTCACCATAGGATGGTACTGCTTATGCCCCTTGCTGGTGAAAATTCCGTACACGTGATGCCTGTAGATGGCATAGTTCCTAACCCACCTAGGACCAAGGTTGCCCTCCCAGGGACGGTATTTCTGCTCGAAAATGGTCCCCAGGGTTGCGTTCTTTCTCGCCACTATTGCTGTCGCTTCTTCGTCGCCCTCTCCGGCTCCGAATGCAACCTCCATCCTAGTCTGTCCACCTTCGATGTCGATTTGTTCGTCAGTCATGAACAGCACCTCCAATATGATCGGGGGTCATAAGATCTGAAGTTCCCTTGATCTCAGCCCCTAGTTTGTCCATGATCAGGAGGAAGATGTCCTCTAGATCTGGTTCATACTGCTTCATCTGGCGGACTTGGACCTCTGCCCTGACTGCCGCTTGGAGGATCTTGCTCACTGTGGAGTCGTCATCCATCTTGACCCTGATGACCCTTCCCAGCCTTCGAGCTCTTAGGTTGTCAGAGGAGAGCTCCGATTCCATCTTACTGGCTCCTCCCCAGATAACCAGTTCGATTTCTTTTTCCACTTGATTTACTAGGTCTTCTATACTCCTCTGAACTACAATTCTTCCTTTGTGAATCATCACTATGCTTTCGCAGACGTCCTCTACATCGTCCATTACATGGCTGCTCATTATTACTGATCTGCCGCCCTCATTGACCGTCCTACGTAGTGTCTGGAGAATGAATGCCCTAGACCTCTGGTCAAGTCCATTTGTCGGTTCGTCGCAAATTAGAATCTCGGGGTCATGAACTAATGCGCATGCTAGCTTTGTTGCCTGCAACATCCCTGTGCTGAATGTCTCTATCTCTCTGTACCTCTGATCCTTGAGCCCCACGTACTCTAGGACCTCATGGGCCCTTTGGGATGCTTGGTTTGGATTCATCCCTAGTAGCTCACCGGCATATCTGACCTGGTCTACTGCGAATAGGGAGGGGTCTAGGGAGTTGTACTCTGGCATATATCCAATCTTTGATCGTATCAACTCCCCCTCCGTCTTTATGTCGTAACCCAGGACGGATCCCTCTCCAGAAGTAGTTCCGATTAATCCCAGTAGGCACTTGAAGAGGGTCGATTTCCCTGCTCCGTTTGGCCCCAAAATTCCAGTTGCCCCCTTGGGTATCTCCAGATTTACACTTTCCAGAGCAACGTGAGGCCCGTACATTTTGTGGAGCGACTTTGCCGTAATGATTGGAGATGGCCCCAGTAGTCCCTGCTCGGTCATTTATACAGCTCCAACCCCCGTAGGGAGTCTTCCAATGGTCGAGTGTCAATCACTTCAATGAATCCCCGGAACGTTTCCCGCCCTACGGCTAATTGGCTACCCCTTCCCTAACCCTAACTGCAACTCCTTTCCTTAGGCTAGCCATTTCAAAATGGGTTGTAATTGGGGTCCCATGGGCGATTAGCCTCCCGCCTGAATCTACTACAAGGCAGGGTTGTCCGGGAATTAGATGTGAGTCCGCCCCAAGAATGTAGCCGTGCATCACATTCCTTCCCTTCCCCACGAATGGCACTGCATCGTCGTGGATGCATACTCGCGGGATACCTGGGAACTCTTCCTCTGGCTCGGGCGAGCCGAATCTTGGAGCAGGTGTTGAATTCATATTATTGGTAGAATGAGCGCCCTCTGTGGCCAATGAGAGCCCTCCATCTGTCAATCTAGGAGACAATACGTGGGAGTCTCCGGAATAGACATTCACAATGCGATCTGTCCTAGATTTCCTTGTTCTCATGCCATCAGTTAGCTTGCATCCGTCAAGAGGGTGAATGGCACAAAACAAAGATAACTTGTCCACTATGGAACATCGATCCAGCCACTCCCTAACCTTCCTCTCAAGAGAATGGTCGATTTCGACCTCTTCATCTGGGTTTACCCTCACAACAGTGGTTCCCGATAGCCCCAAATCATGGAGTAACTCCGAAATCTCGCCATCATCGGAGGGTAGCTCCCACATCCCTCCTGGGCCAGTCAAGTGGCACCATGGAGAAACATCCTCCAGAGGAAATGGTATCAGCCCTATTGGCGTGTTGATTAATACTACAGACATAGGTTCTTCGACCAAATGCCAGATGGCAGTCCTGAGTGAAGTCGTTCGCCAAGGGGGGCAGGCCCTTTGGATAATTACGACCCTCTTGGGAGGGCCAGTCGTAGAGTCCCACCACGATCCGGGGACTCTCCACCTAGTGGCCAGAAGTGCCTGAATGTGAAGAATGTGTGGCCTATATTCGATATCCTCCCCCAAAGCTTCCCCCCCTCCCCTCAGTGGGTCTGTTGAGGCAATCAATCTGAGGATCGAGTCCCCGACTGGACCGTGGTCTGGGTCATCCAACTGTTCTTGAACCCATAAGAAAGCCTCTCTGAGATATGGCGAAGAGTGACTCCTCTGTTCAGCCAGTTCCCAAATCTTCCCAGTCCTGATCGCCTCCCTGCACCTTGCCAATTCTGCTTGCGTAATCTCCAAGTTATGCCTAGCGAGAATCTCAGATCTTGCATCCAGATCCATGGATCTGAGTTGTCCAGGAGTAGTTCCGAAGAGTGCATTTGAGTGTAATGGCCACTCATTGAGGTTGTCCAATTTTACGGTCCCATTCGGAGTCAGTAGTCGATCATCCCTCGCAAAAATTGCATATGCTGCACTATCGAATAAGTCCACTCCAAGAGCAATTGCCATTGGGAATAGAATCGGATGTCCACAGCCGAAAAGATGTACTGGTCGGCCCGGGGGCAGAGAGGCCTTCGAAGCCAGAAGAATCTCGAAAAGCTCCTTGTACCTTTGCTGCTCCATTAGTGGGACAATTCCGCCTATTGGATGCACGCAGAAGCCCTGCTCTCCGGATAAAGCATCCCCCATCAGTGAAGAAGCATGTGCCCTCAGATCTGGATGAGTGCCGCCCTGTATCGGGCCATTGAGTAGCAAATTCCCACCGGCTTCTTCCAGTGCTGGCTCTGACCTCTCTGCGGTTACTTCTACTGCTCTCTCAAGCTCCTCCCTAGTCATGTCCGGGCGCCCGAATTCGTCTAGCATAGTACCGATGTCTACACCCATATCCCTCTGGAAAGATACTATCTCCTGAGGGTCCACTTCGACGTCCCCGTATACATAGGACTGAAACGTGCCAGAGTCCGTAACCACCGTACCGGGGAAGTCCAGAAGAGAGTGGATTCCGTTGGAAAGTGCCTCTTTCCTAAGATCTTCGTGTTTCCAGATTACGTAGGAATTGGTTATCAGAGCTTCGATCCCGTATGACTCCCACATCTCCCGAGGCTCGATTGTCCTCAGGTTTGGGTTGATCACCGGTAGAAGCATTGGAGTGGTTATTACCCCATGCTTGGTGTGCAGTCTGCCGATTCGGGCTGAGCCGTCACGATGGGTGATCTCGAAAAGTCCGAGGTCCTGCTCCCTGCAACCAACGGGGTCAGGACGCTCGGCCATGGACCTTGCAAGGAGTCGGGGCCATCAATCCTCGGTAGACCTTGATTCCACCCTCAGGATCACTGAGCCCCCATGTAGCGATAGTGAAACGGCGTCTCCGCTGTTCACTGAGAGGGTGGGATCTTCTTCGAACCCATGCGCGTACGGGACCCCTAGTAGAGATGCTGCGGGCAGGGTGAGAGGGCATACGTCCCTGTTGACGATGGCCATGGGTCCGAAGCCAGTGTAAATCAATCCCATCAGGACAAACGGGGCGACGGTTGAACCCGAGCCCTTTGGGTAGATCAGTATGGTGTCCTTGATTGATATTCCATCAAGAGGATGTCCCGGTTCCTCTATCACTCCAGTGTCCCTGTTCACGTATCCCAAGTAAGTTATGGGCACGTCAGTGACAAGCGCCTTTCCGGAGACCTCCCACTCCCCTTGGCTCGGGATTCCCTTGCCCGAGGTCTCGAACGAAGAAATTTGGTGAGTCTTTGCGGTTTCTATCGGCTTAGCCTCGGACCCAGAGCCATCAGGTAGTGGGCCTTCGATCAAAGAGTCGTCGAAAGCATGGGCTACGCAGTCAATGATTGGGGCGACGCTGGTCGGAATCCTGTTCAACCCGCTGGTCAGATAGTGCTCTGCCTTCAGTGAGTTTGTCAGGAGGTGGTTGTACTTCGAGCGGTTGTATGGGGTGACCTCGGGGCAGGTGTCCTTCAGAACAAGGGCACCGGCCTCCTCTAAGATGTCAAGAGTCCCGTCCAATGAGATCAGCTCGTAATTGTGAGCGCTCATGAAAAGCCAGAGCCTTTTGTCGCTAATCGCCTCACCCAACTCCATCCTAGCCCTCACTGCTGCTGCAGTCTCCCTAGCCTCACCTACGCTAGCCTGCGGGCACCCTATCACCACCAGGTCCACTCTGCCCCTCGGTGCGAGCTCCTCGTACCTTTTTCTGAGGTCTGATTCTGTGAATTTGATCACCCCCTCATATGACTCGACATCCGGGGCATCTCCAGTTATCCCATCCGCCCAGAGCATCGGGCAACCGTAGTTCGCTGCCGAAGCCGTTAGTGCCTTCCTCATCTCAAAGCTGGCACTAGGCAGCCCGACTATCCTCGGCATGGGCCCCCATGGCAGGTCCCAAGTGGGCGAGATCTGCTTCCCTATCCAGTCCCCTAGGACGCTCCAGTCGGAGGTGTCGGACATCCCACACTCTATGTTGACCAGGATGTTTGGCCTTCTGTTGTGTTCAAGATGCAAACCCCACTTTGGGGCCCAGCCAGTGAGGGCGGTGGCGAGTGCCGAGAGTCCAGACTCTCGATTTGTCATCAAAGAAGTGTAGGAGTTGGAGAAGCACACTGCGTTCGATTCGGCCCATGAGCCGATTCCTCCAGGGTACTCCACCCCTCTATCATAAGGCGTGCATGAGAGTGTAGCCTCTATGCCGAGCTCAGAGTAAGAGTGTACGATCTCAAACTGTTGCTCTAGGAAGTCAGGGTAATCGATTCCCATCTCCCCGATCTTCTCGTTATCGCATCCTGCAGAGTTCAGCGTGGTTGGAATCGAAACCTTGCCATCGGGATCGCCTGAAAGATCAGAAAGGAACCTCCTGAGGCCGTGCCCACCCGTAATTACGCTGACACCAGAAACGTGTGCGTTGTCGGCCCTGATGAATTCTGATGCACCGGCAGTAGATGCCAAGTCAACCACCAAGCGAGCTGCCTTCTGCTTAGTCGGTCCACTGGACCCCTCGAGCATTGAGGCTAACTCGGGTGGCACCTCCATGATTGCCGGTCGGAGTCAGGGCCCTTGAATGCCACGTTGTTTGGAATCTGAGAGTCGGGGTTAGCAGCAGCCATCTTCCCTCATCGGGGCAGATATGAAAGATATCTTGTCCACGTAGGGCGTATTCTGGAGCTCCCCTATTACTGATCGGATATTGATTGCCTTCCCCTTGATCTGCAGGACGTCCACGCATGAGTGGCTATGCTTGAGGCTGCTATGGCTGTATGAGGCCACTTCGATCAACTCTGAATGACGAAGGTCCAGGAGTTTCTGCCCTTTCCCATGGTCATGCTGGTAGTAAACGACCAAGTGCCCCTCGATTGTCAGTTCTCCTTCCATATTAGCTAAATCCCCTCTCTGCTGCATCTCGGAGAAGAACAAAGACGCGTCGCGAATGAAGCGACTGCGATTCCGATATCCGGATTTCTTGATAATTACGTCAAAATCTCTGGCGAAATCATTGTCTGCGCTGAACGATATTACCTGACTCATAAAACGCTCAACTGGTCCTTACTAATAATAATTTTCAATTACATAATTAATAGTCTCAATTAAATATCTATTATTGGGCGGCGGAGACATGAAGAACGACAAAATGGCCATAATCACGTGCATGATCCTGGTGTTCTCGAGCATGGCGGGTTGCCTTGACGATGAGGATAACAAAGACGTCCAGGACTTGATTGATGAGAATATGGATGACTCCATGGACGACAGCAACAACACGGTCGACAGCAACAACACGGTCGACAGCAACAACACGGTCGACAGCAACAACACGTCTGATAATGAAACCGTAGAAATACAGATTTTGGGAGATGTTCTGGTTTCGACCTATCACGTAGAACAGCTGGTATCCGCTGTAGGGGGGGACCTAATCAATGTCGAGATAATCAGCCCCTCGAATGAAGCGGTTCATGATTTCGAGCCAACTGCTGCGGACTATACCAATATGATGGAGTCTGACTTGTTCTTTTATCATGGCTTGAACCTAGAGCCATGGGTTGGTCCTGCCATGGAATTCCTAGCTAGCGATGCCCCCACAGCTATCGAGACACACACAATGCCCACAGGGGAAATTACACTAGACTACGAATCTATGTTGGTTGCAGACCTTTGTGAGCACCTCTCGGAGGGACCTTACGAAAGTGTCATGCTTGCAGATGAAGAAGAGCACGCTGAGGATGCAGAGATTCATGCAGAGCATGTTGCACATTCGCTATCCATCCCCTTGGATGGTGACGAGGACGATCATGACGATGACCACGACGATGACCACGACGACCACGACGATGACCACGACGATGACCACGATGACCATGATGTCCACGATCAGCACGATCATTCTGGTGCCGAGAAGACAATTGAGAATCCTCTAGGGTGCCCAACTGGGACAGTAATCATGATCTTCCACCTCGAGGAGGGGGAGCACATTCTTGAGTTTGAGTCAGAGGACATCCATGACTTCAACATGGTTGCTCTGAAGATGCCTGGTGGGCACGCTCACCACCATCATGGACATGGGGACCATGACGACAACG
>CEPK01024628.1_pt1 | contig 28594 bp, 19 predicted proteins | sample 356231 | NCBI WGS metagenome assembly CEPK01 (sample SAMEA2620259, study PRJEB7988) | marine metagenome | biome: marine biome (ENVO:00000447); feature: deep chlorophyll maximum layer (ENVO:xxxxxxxx); material: "saline water (ENVO:00002010), including plankton (ENVO:xxxxxxxx)" | depth 80 m
GATCCGCATATTGCTGAAAAATTATCCGATACATCTGATGCTCATCTTTTAGAAAACTTTGCTATTGTATATGATCGTGATGATGCTGTGCAAGGCTATCTTACATCAGGTGTGGGATGGATTGGTGCAAAGTTTCTTGATTTAACAAAATATAATAGCGATGGAACTGACACAACTTATGGTGTAACAAATTTTTATACCTTTGAATATAGTCAAGATGCTCAGAGTGATGCGCAAGCATATAATGAACAAATGACTCATGGAATTCAAACACCTCAAAATATTACCCCTAACGAATATGATATTTTCCAAAAACCATATAGTTATGGACCTGATATTACCTGGGTGATTGCAGGCGGGCCAATGGACGTTGCTCCTGGAGAGCAAGTAATTTTTACATTTGCGGATTTTGCAGGAATCAATGAAACTGATTTAATTCGAAATGCAAAACTTTTTCAATCGCTTTATGATAATAACTGTGCTACGCCAAAACCGCCAGATCAACCTATTGTAAAAACTTCCGTTGATGAAGGAAGAGTTGTTTTAATGTGGGATGATCGAAGTGAAACTTCTATTGATCCAGTTACAGGAAATAATGCATTTCAAGGTTATCGAGTATATCGAAGTACAGATAGAGGCAACACCTGGGGAACAGTTATTACAGATGTAAATGGAGATCCAACTGATTTCTATAAACCGTTGGCTATATATGATATTGATGATAGTCAAAGTGGTCCGCACGCGATGACAGATCCACTTATTTATTATAATCTAGGTACTAACTCTGGTGTAAAATATTCATACGTTGATAATAATATAATCAATGGTTATGAATATTGGTATGCGGTTTCTGCATATGATGGCATTGATGATTGGGCTGGTGCTCCAGTGGATCCGATGGAGAATCCAAAAGCAAAAAATGCTTTCTATAGTGATAATGATAATACGGTTGCAATTGTCGCGCAAAAGGCACCCGCTGGATATAGCTCTGGAACGTTTCCTGAAATGGCGGTTCATTCTACTGGAGAATCAGATGCTGTCTTAAACCTAGTTCAAGCAGATGCATTTTCTCTACAATTTCTAGGTGATTCATTATCTCCTCAAGATTTTAATAGTAAAGGCTATAGCTATGAGGTCATTATCAATGAAATATCTCAAGGTGATACATTAAGTATTAGTTCTTGGAGTATGATAAATACCTCTACTGGTGATACAGTTGTTTCTAATGAAACTGATGTTGAATCTGGACAGCTAAAACATGTTGTCGATGGTTTTATTCCTGTATTCACAACTGCATCATGGAATTTATCTACCTATGATTCTGTAAAACAGACGATTAATCAAGATACATCAACATCAATATTATTTGCAGGGATTAATCCAAGTTCAAATGATGGAACCTGGGCTGGTTTTGTAGAAAATACTCCTTTAGACCCACAGCCATCTGATAGACCAAGTGCAGGATATTTACAAAAAGATATTGAATTTCGATTTTCATCTAGTGGATCAGTTGCTACATACTTCAATGCACAGCTTACCACTATAGAAACAATTGATCTTCCTTTTGAAATTTGGTCTACTGAAGAAAACAAACAAATTGATGCAGTAATTTATATGGCTGCAGGGTCTAAGCCAATACATGAGGAAGATTCGGAAAATCCAGGGCATTATAAATTCACTAAAAATTTCTTTGTGATGCCGGTCTACCAAGATTACACAGGTGTTGGTTTGCCTGATTGGTATAGTAATACTAATATTGGATGGATGCTTCAATTCAATAAAAATGATACTCGTTTCACTAATGGTGATGAATTCAAAGTATACTTTCGTAATCCATTATTAGCGGGTATTGATACATATACAATAGAAACAACTGCAGATGATTATACAGTTAAGGAAGATGATTTGGATGAAATTTTTGTTGTTCCTAACCCTTATAATGCTACATCTGTATATGAACACATAGCATTTATTAGAGAAGTACAGTTTATGGGCCTTCCTGAAAATTGTTTGATTAGAATTTTCAATACGGCTGGTGAGTTAGTACAAGTAATTAAACATGATGTGAATAGTCCTGGATACAGAGGTCCTAGTATTGAAGCTTGGGACTTACGAACCTATAATAATCAGGAAGTTTCTTTTGGGGTATACATCTTTCACGTAATCTCAAATGATCAAGAATTCACTGGTAAACTTGCGGTGATAAAATGAAGAAAAATATAATCATAACATTTATTGCTATAAATTGCTCTATATTCGCCCAATTTGATAATGCAGGAACATCCGCGGCTAATTTTCTAAAAATAGGTGTAGGTAGTCGAGGTATGGCTCTTGGAGGAGCATTTACTGCCAACGTACAGGATCCCTCTGCCTTGCATTGGAATCCCGCTGGCATAGCTCATGCTAAGGATATACAGGTTTTACTTTCTCAATATAATTGGATCGCTGATATGAAACATAGTTATTTCGGCTTAGTCATTCCTGTTGGTTCATTAGGTAATTTAGGAATAAGTCTTAATAACCTGGATATGGGCGAAATGAAAAAAACAACGGAATTTGAACAAGATAGTAAAGTTGTTTTTCGTGCTTCAGATATTGCTTTGGGATTAGGATTTGGTAGAAAAATATCTGACCGATTTTCAATTGGATTGCATGGTAAAATTGTAAGAGAAACCATATCTTTTTCTAATGCAACAGCCTTTGGGTTTGATGTAGGGTCACAATATCAAACAGGTTTTTCTGGTTTAACAATAGGCATGGCAATTACAAACTTTGGTACAAAGATGAAATTGCAGGGAACTGATCTAAAAATTGATACAGATCCTTACGCAGATCAAGATGCTAATCCTGATGCTATTGCGCAGCTGCAAACGGAAGAATGGCCTTTACCTATGTCTTTTCGTGTAGGTTTTGCAATGAACCCAATTGGACCAAATTCCTTAATTAAAAATGAGGCTGTTGAGGCGACTGTTAGTATAGATTATTATGATCCTCGAGATTACAATCCATATTATGCTGGCGGACTTGAAATTAAAGTTCTTGGAGGTTTATTTCTTCGAATGGGATTAGAGAATAAGTTTATCCAGTTTAGTGATTCGAATGATGACAATATAAATTCAAATGATTTGACTGATATGCTTGATAAAGATAATGCTCATGGATATGAAAGTAAAACAGCATTTGGCATTGGTTTATCATCAGCAATGTTTCCATTTATACCTTATAATTTTACTCTTGATTATTCCATCTCTGATATGGGAGTATTGGGTCAGGTTACAAGGTTAACTTTTACTATTGGACTTTAATTAATTTGTTTAATAAAAAGAGGCCTTCTTTACGAAGGCTTTTTTTTTGACTAAAAATAAATATTAAAATCAAATAGATGAATCAGGCAATATCAGAATACTTAAAATATATTGAAAAAACATTTGGGCATCAACCAGATGCTACAGAACTACTGAAAAAAGCATTCGATATACTTGAATCTGATTCAGATCAAAAAACGATACATGATTTTCTAGAGTTAGGGCACCTTCCGATCATTAATAATGAAATTTTTAATTCTAAAAATGTCGATGAATGGTTTGATATAATTCACAAACTAATTATTAAATCAAAACTAACTGTAGGACATTTGATTAATCAGCGTGCAAGATATTATGACAATAAAATATGTTTTAAAGTAATTAATGGAAATAATATTGAAAATTATTCCTATAAAGAAATATGGCATAAAATTATACAAATTGGTCAAGCTCTATCATATATAGAATCAAAAAATGATAATGACATTGTAGTTGGAATCTTTACTGAGAATTCATTAAGAGGCGCTCTAATTGATCTTTCTTGTCTATCATTCCATTTTCCAGTTGTTCCGATCCCTGTCACAACTACCGCTGAACATTTCGATTTCATTATAAATAATTCAGAAATTACACACCTTTTCATTGGAGGGAATTCTGTCCAAGGGATCTTAAGAGATTCCAAAATTGATCAAAGTTCTTTAGTTATTTATCATTTAGATGATCATTCTGATGCAATTATTCATGCTGATCAATGGGAAAGTTTTATCTCTAAATCCATTGAATATGATGAAATAAATGTTTTGAAAAGAATAAATGATTGTGATATGAAAGATATTTCAACAGTTATGTATACTTCCGGAACTACGGATGATCCAAAAGGGATTGTATTTACTCAGGAAAATATTATATCAAAGAGATTTGCAAGAGCCTTAGCTCTACCCTCTTTTTGTAGCAATGATATTTTTCTATGTTTTCTTCCTTTGTATCATACATTTGGAAGATACTTTGAACTACTAGGTTCTATTTTTTGGGGTGCAACATATGCTTTTGCAGAATCACCATATTTTAAATCTCTATTAAAAGACTTTCAAATATCCAAGCCATCAATCTTTATTAGCGTTCCAAAAAGATGGATCCAATTAATGGATCATGCTAATTCAATTAGTCTAACAGATGATAATAATGATAAAAATAATAATGGAATTTCTTCAATAACTGGTGGAAATCTAAAATTTGGCTTATCTGCCGCAGGTTATTTAGATCCAGATGTGTTTCATTTTTTCCAAGATAATAATATTAATCTCATGAGCGGATATGGAATGACTGAATCAACTGGAGGAATAACAATGACACCTCCCGATGATTATCAACCGGACTCTGTTGGAAGACCATTACCAGGTATTGATACGAAAATTGCTGAAGATGGTGAACTACTCATTAGAGGATCATACGTATCATCATACTATTTTAGTAAAACAAATAATTCAACGCTAAAAAATGGATGGTTTCATACTGGCGATATTTTTAAAGAAAAGAATGGCCATTTATATATAATCGATCGCAAAAAAGAGATCTATAAAAATACTAGAGGACAAACAATTTCACCTCAAAAAATTGAAAATATGTTCCAAGATTTTGATGGAATTAGTAGTGCTTTTTTAGTTGGCGATGGGCTAGAGTTCAATACGCTTCTTATTTATCCTGATTATGATACATTGCCAATAGAATTCTCAAAGGAAAATATTTCATCTATTCGTGAATATTATAGTTCCTTAGTACAATCAGTTAATAGCTTTCTTACTCCATATGAACGTGTGATCAATTTTGCAATTATAAAACGGTCTTTTATAAATGATGAGGAATTAACGCAAAAAGGTACTTATAAGAGAAAAATAATAATTAAAAACTTTGATGCAATTATATCACCTATGTATCAAAAGAATTATGTTACTCTATCCTATAATGAATTTCAAATTTATATACCTAACTGGCTGCTAAGAGAAAAAGGGGTGAGTAGAAATGATATTTATTGGGATGGATCTATTCTATCAATAAGAAATAATAAAAATAATATTAAAATTCAATGGAGCGATAATTCTTTAATAATTGGAGATTTTACTTATAATACAAATGATAATATCATTGATTTACAATCAATATTGATTTGTCCAGAACTATGGCTGGGAAATAATAGTTTTACAGATTTTATTGGTAAAAGTGTTTTTCGAATTGCCAGGTTTGAACAAACAAATTCAATCAAGCTGCAGTTTCCTTTTAATAATAAAGAATCATCAGAATCTGTGAAAAACATAGATGATTTTGAAGGTGCTGTCGATCTTTATGAGCTTCACAAATCTACAGATAAGTTATATAATGGAGATCTTAAGGCTTTTGCTGTATATAATAGATTATTCCGGTCTAATCACGAAGAGTTAAAAAGAATTGCATTTAATATACTCTTATCATTTAGGGAGCATGATAATATTTCTCTTCGGTTAAGAGCTATTGAAACTATACTACCTGAATTATCTGGAGAATTATTTTATGAACTACTTTTTGATACATTTAAAAAATATAATGATGAAAAGTCAAAAGATAAATTTTCAATAAATATACAGTTATTAAACGATGAACATTTTAAGGCTATTTTATCTCAATTAGGTAAATATAGAAAAGATCTAAATACTATTGAAAAAGTTCAATTATTATTCATACAAATTTTATTACCATTTGTTGCAGATTATGGGATTTATCATCCTACAAAATACATTTGGGCTCGATCAGAATTATATTGGTGGCAGATTGTAGAGTGTCCTAAAAGGATATTGTCTCTTGCCCAAAAGGAACATTATAAACTTATAAATGGATTTAGATCATGGATAGGTCCGAACAGAAAATTAGCAATTAATAGAAATGATGACTCAGAATACAATTGGAAAGATGTAATTATATTTGATGAGCTTATTGAACCAGCTATACAAGAAGCATTACTTAATGCAATTACAAATACGGCTTTGATTAAAGAATCAATCTTTCTTTTTTATGATCATAGATTAATAGAGTTAAACGATATTAACCCAGAGGGAGTATGGGTAACATTATTAGGAAAGAATCATGGTAAAACTGTATTAAGAATATTAGTTCAAACAAAGAATGATGATTCTTATAATTTTGCAATCAATATAAATGATAATCATGAAAAAGAATTTATAGAAGAAGAAATTAAATGGTTAATCATCATGGGCTCATCTATTCATGGTGAAAAATTTATTGAAGAGTTTGGAGGCTATTGGCCAGAATATAATCTATATACTGAAGAATACATACCCGGTGAAACTCTATCTCAATACCTTGAAAGAAATAGAAATGAAATTGAAGAAAATTCTGCTCCAGATAGGTGGCAAATGCGTTGGCTTCACTTCATTTGGAGTGGAACAGCAGCATATATTAATTTTTGGTGGCGTTCAGATAAAAAGGTGCAAATTGGAGATCCTTCACCTAAAAATTTGATCATACCAGAACATGACTATACTTCTGGAACTAGACTAATTTCTATAACCAATAGGCAAAAAACATCTGAAATATCTAATCTATTATTTCGCATTTATAAAAATTTTATCGATGATACCGAAAATGAATATATTGGTTTAAAACGTATGGCTGATTGGGAATTAATTTTCTCAGTAATCATGCAAGAAACAAAAGTGAAATATGGTATTCCACTGATAAAGCAATTCAAAGAAGAGATAAACAATAATACATATAAGAAAAAAACAGCAAAAAAATATGGTCTAACTGATAAAAGAATTGATGATTTTCTTCTAGAAGTTGAAAATGAAGGAGTATTGACAAAAAGAATGGTTTTTGCTGCGTTAAGATACGAAAGATGGCTCGATTTAAATCAAAACGCTACATTGAAAGCAAGAACAACTATTTTACAAGAATTATATCAAGATTATAAGCTTGGGGAACTATTAAGTGAATACCCTGAAACAAGAGTGCGTTTTTTCTTAATGACTTGTTTAAAAGATTCAAATGATAATCTAAAGAAATTATTAAGTGAGCTAATTAAAGAACTACGATCAAAAATAGTAACAGAAGATGATCTCCAAAACAGGCTACATCATATACATGAAAATATAAAAGTTTCTGATGAAGAAAAGTTTTTTCTAACACACTTGGTTTTTAAACATTTAGCAGCTGCAGACTATATAGAACTAGTTACAATGAATGAAGGAGATAATAGTAGAGTAGATCTTGTCATGCTCTGTGAAGATAAAGATGGAAATGGATATAGAATACGACCCCCCTTCCACCCTAAAGAAATTGCACGTTTTCATTCAATTCTTATAAAATCAAATCTTGAACCTATTTTTCAAGGAGATCACGAATTTCTACTAATTTTTGATATCAAAGATAGATTGGTTGGGGGAGTATATTGGAAACAATCTAAAAAAGATACTATTGTCCATTTTGAATGGATCGTAATTAGATCTAATTATAGAAAAAAGGATTTAAGTAACCGTTTAATGGATGAATTATTTATCCGATTAAAAAACAAAGGTATTCAACATGTTATTGCTGGTTTTTTTCAAGAAGAATTCTTCTATAAACATGGATTTAAAATTGATCGAAATTTTGGAGGTTTAGTTAAAAATATTGCAAAAACAGAACAAATAAATTTACCAGTATAACATATAATAAATAATAACCCCTGTTATAGAAACATATAACCATATCGGTAAAGTTATCTTTGCAATTTTCCTGTGTTTTCCAATATGATCATTCCAACCACGATACAATGTTATAAGGGCAAGTGGGATTATAATAGCTGCGAGAATAATATGCGTGATTAAAATGAAATAATAAAAATTTTGTAAATCTCCGAGATATTCCTTAGGTCCACTTTTAAACCAATGATAAATAATGTAGCTAATTAAAAAAGCAGTAGAACTTGCAAAAGAAAGCAACATTACGTTTTTGTGTGCTTGCCTTCTTTTATTAATAATTAATAGATACCCATATAATAAAAGTATTCCTGTAATACCATTTAGTATTGCATTTACTTTGGGAAGTCCTGAAACATCAAGCGCCCCTTCGATTCCATCTGGCCTAGGACCAAGAATTAAAAAAGCAACAGCTGCAGATACAAGGACAGATATTATATAGATTATTCGAAGCCAAAAATTATCACTTCTATATATCAAATTAATTTATTTCCTTTATTAAAGAACGAATATCTCGAGTAAGATTATCATGATCTTTTGGTTCTGTACCAGAATAATATCCTCTTAGATTACCTTCATGATCAACTAATGCAAAACGAGTACTATGAAAAACAATTTCCTCCTCATCACCCATTTTAAACCCATTTGCAATCAACTCTTGAATTTGTTCATACTTACCTGTAACAAATGACCAAGTATTAATATCAGCATCATATCGTTTTGCATACTCCTTTAATACTTCAGGCGTATCATAATCAGGATTAACTGTAAATGATACAAATTGCAATTTATCTATTCCAATCAGGTCATGTTGAACTGTGCTCATACGCTCTGTCATAATAGGACAAGGGCCAGCACATGTGGTAAAAATAAAGTCTGCCAACCATACATTGCCCTTTAAATCATCAAGTGTAAATTGTTCTCCATTCTGATCTATTAAATCAAATGAAGGTATTTCACCAATTATAGGAAGTTTATTTTCTATTTTATCTGGCTGTAGAATTATAATTAAGACAATTATAATTAATAAGCTTGATAAGTATATCCATGGTTTAAAAGTCATTATCATATTCCTTTATCAATTATAATAATTACTAACAAAGCTGGTAGATATAAAACTGATGCTTTTAATATCTGAGAAGCATTTTTATGAGACTTATTTTTTAACATAGGAAAAGCAGATAAAAAATAATATAAAGTGATAATTAAGGATCCATACAAATATATATACCCATTCATTCCTATTAAAACTGGTAGCAATGAAATAGGGAATAATAAACTTAAATGCCATAATATTTGACGAACTGTTCGTTTTCCATCGGGCTCAATTACTGGTAACATTTTAAATCCAGCTTTCTCATAGTCATTTTTACACATCCAAGCAATTGCAAAGAAATGCGGGTGCTGCCATAAATAAAGTATACCAAAAAGAATCCAAGCTCCTGAATCAATACTATTAGTAGCAGCAGCCCATCCACCAATTGGAGGTAGAGCGCCGGGGACTGATCCTATGGATGTATTTAGCCAGGTAACCCTCTTCATTGGCGTATATACTAATACATACATAAATACTGTTAGTAATGATAAAAAACCAGTAAGTAGATTTATTTTGACTACTAAGATACTTGTTCCAATAATAACTGTAATTATTCCAAAAACTAGAGCATTATAAGGAGAAATTATTCCTAACGGGATGGGTCTATCACAGGTACGATTCATAATCTTATCTTGATCACGCTCTAAGTACTGATTTAGAACACTTGCACCGCCGGCAGAAAAAGTAGTGCCAGTTAACATCCATATTAGATTAATCCATACTATATTTCCATCTGAGCCCAAATAAAATCCCAAGATAGTAGTGATTAAAACCATAATTAATATACTTGGTTTCATTAAATCAATATATGAATTAATGATAAGCAAATTTTTATTTAAGGATTTATTCATTATATATAATCTACTTTATATGTTTTAATGGACGAACATGTAATATTATCAATGAACTTATCCCAAGTATCATCGCGCCATTTAATACATGAATACTTGTGATTAAAGGATGTTTTACAGACCATATTGTCATAGCACCTAAATAAACTTGAACAATTAATAAACAAATAATTAACAAAGTTAATTTATGAATTTTAGAAAATTCTAATTTTAGTTGAGTCAATCTCCAAGATAAATAACCAATTGAAAAGGTGACAATTAATGCTCCAAGACGATGAAGAAAATGAATAATTATTTGGTATAATTCAACAAACTGTAATCCAGCATCAAAATGCATTGATTGTATTGATTCAATCATTGGCTGATTAAAAAGTGGGATAATATAACCACCTGAAAGAGGAAAATCTGGTATAGCCAACCCTGATTCTGTATGTCGCATTATCGCACCAATAATTAATTGAATATATATTGATAGGGTAACAAAATAAGCAGGGTTTTTCAAATTTGATATATTCTTGGCATATTGATCATTTAATTTTTGTTTATCTACTATTGATAAACTATAAGTGATAAATATTATTAAGACAAAAAATGTTTGTGCTAGAATTGCATGGATAATAGAAATATATGCAGGTAAAAATAATAAAACAGTTAATCCACCAAATAATCCTTGTACGATTACAAGCCCTAAGGCGTAAAAGGTTAATTTCTTCAACCACAGTTCATTATTGCTCATATATACTATAATAGTTAGCATTAAAGTCATAAAGCCAACAATCGTAGCTATCATTCTATGTCCATGTTCATAGAATATTCCTCCAACCATATCGGAAAAAGGAAATTGGAACATTTGATATCCATATGTAGTTGGCCAATCTGGAACCGATAAACCAACTTCATGGCTTTTTACTAAAGCTCCTGCAAAAATCAATACAAGAATTGAAAAAACTAGAATTTTAGATAGTACTTTAGCAATTGTATCAAATGAAAATGAGCTCTCACTTACTAAAGACATAAATTAATTATAAAGATACTATATTAAATAAAAAGGTGAAGGACAATATTGTGATTATTTACCAGTCTTCCTCATCTCCCCATTCGTCTTCTTCATTTTCTTCTAACAAATATTCAGCCTGCAGATCTAACCAATCATTATATTCATCTTCCGTTTCTACTGTTAAATATCCTTTCATACGATAATGGCCAAGTCCACACAGCTGGGCACATGCTATTTCCAAACCCTTTCCCTCTCTGGGGGTTCCAACCATCTGCTTAAGAAATTGCTCGGATGTCATAGTAGCTTCAAAATGAATTGGTATGGTCATTCCTGGTATTGCATCTTGACCAACTCTTAATTCTGGTAGTTTAAAACTATGTATTACATCTTTAGTGCTCAAATCTATCCGAATTTTTTTATCTACAGGAATATGAAATTGATTTATAGTAAAAAAGTCATCAGAAGCACCAAAACTAGATCGATCCAATCCAATAGGATTACTTACTTCATCTACAAGCTCAGATTTTAGATTCCCAAAAAGGCCATCTGGTCCTGGATAATGGATATTCCATGCATATTGCTGAGCAACGACACGGACATGAATAATATCTTGATTAGATGTAGGCACATCATTTACTCTATTTGCCCAGATTGGAAACGAAAAACCAATGAGCAAAATTATTTCTATCAGTGCAACAGCAACCTCAAAAACTGTTGACATATGAGACTTAACACCCACATAATCAGCTTGGGGACTTTTTGATTTTCTAAATTTTATAAGAGATACAATGAAAAACGTACCCCAACCAATAAATAAAAATAACATAAGCCAGTGCATGAGAACGATTGTTTCATCAATTGCTGGGCCACTTGATGATATACTTATTGGTAGGCCAAGATCTCGTAAAATATCAATCATTTATACATTTTCTCCATAAAGTTTGTTAATCATTAGCAATTGCCTTATTCTTATTTCTTATAGATAATATTGATAGAATTAAACCTAATAAAACCGTACCAATAAATCCCAAAAGTACAATTATAGAATAATTTAGACTTTTAGATATAGGATCATCTGGAGCACCATAACATGTTGCACAGGCTAACAAATAATTATTCATTACAATAAACACACTAACTATAATTCTATTAAAATATTTTATCATAATGTCTTGAATTTTTGTAAAACGTTTTTACAATAAAAGATTAATCCAAATGCAAGAAAAAATGAAAAAACTGAAGGGAAAAAAGAAAAAGAACCACTAAATGTAGGGTTATTCATTTCATAAACACCATACCCTACAAAAAGTATTATAGAAATAATAATAAAAAAGATATGAAATGTTTTAATTGAAATCATCCTATTTTTGCCTGATCTATCAATGCTGCCAAAGGAACAAACATTAGAATAAAAAAGAATCCTGCTGTTAGCATTAATATCCACGTAATAAACGCTTTTTCCGAAATAAGATGCATAAAAAAACAAGCAACTAATGAACCTTTTACTGATGCGATCACAAGAGCTAAAAATATTGCTTCACCAGATGACAATTCGAGGTAAGATGCAGCGACAGTAACAACAGTTAACACTGCTAGTGAAGCAAACACCATCATATACACTTTTATATGACTTTGAATATCAGCATCATGTCCACTACTCATAAATTATAGCCCTCCTAAAGCAAATATAAAATTGGAAAGAGAAATATCCATACTAGATCAACAAAATGCCAGTATAGACCTACTATTTCTACCCTATTTGTAAATTGTTCTGGTTTTGTATCCCACATATTACTCCCCGGCAACCAAAGATAAAAAAGGACTATCATCCCACCAATTATATGAAGACCGTGTAATCCAGTAAGTGTATAATATATTGCATAAAACGTATTTGTGCTTGGGTAAATATGATGATCAATTTTTGAACTATACTCTAAATATTTTATTACTAAGAAACACAAAGCACAAAGTAACGTAAGAGCCATATATAATTTATACTTTTTAAAATCATTCATTTTTAAAGAAGCCCATGACATTACCATCGTCATGCTAGAAGAAATCAATATCATTGTATTCAGAGTTGCTAGAGGAACATTCAATTCCAGTCCCCATTCATGGAAAGCGCCAACTGGAGCACCTAATCGTAAAAAAACATAAGCAGAAAATAACCCACCAAATAACATTACTTCAGATGCTAAAAATAACCAAACACCTAATTTAGCATTATATACCCCTGTATCGGGTCTCTCATCAACTGTATAAGGAATTTCCATAATTCTTACCCTTTTTTTGGTTCAGTTTGTGGGGTATAATCTCTCTTTCTTCCAGGAAGACTATATTCATAGGCCTCCCTATGAACTTCTGGCAAAGTCTCAAAATTAACATGAGGCAATGGAGGAGATGGCGCAACCCATTCTAATGTAGTTGCTTCCCATGGATTACTATCAACTTTTTCTCCTCCTTTTAAACTATAAAAGACATTAATAACAAAAGGGATCTGAGAAACGCCAAGCAACCAAGCTGAAATTGACATGAATTCATTCCATTGTAACACACCTGATGCATGAGCATATTCTAATCCACCATCCCATAATCTCCTAGATACACCCGCTAATCCTTGAATAAACATAGGCATAAATATTCCATTCATAAATAAAAGAGATGGCCAAAAATGTAATTGACCAAGTCGTTCGTTCATTTTTCTACCAGTAATCTTTGGATACCAAAAATAAATACCTGCAAAAAGAGCAAAGATTGTGCCTGGTGCAACCACATAATGGAAATGACCAATAACATAGTAGGTATCATGAAGATATATATCTGATGCAGCAATACCTAATGGCAATCCAGTTAAGCCTCCAATGCCAAACATTGGCAAAAATGCTAGAGCAAATAACATAGGAGTATTAAACCGTATCGAGGCACCCCAAAGAGAAATAAACAATGCTGATAAAATAATGACTGAAGGGATAGAAATAATCATAGTGGTAATCTGGAAAAACGAACTCATAGCAGTCCCCATTCCAGTTAAAAACATATGATGTGCCCACACAACAAAGGACATAAACCCAAGAAAGATAACTGAATATACTAATGAATTATACCCCCAAAGAGGTTTTCTAGTATTGTTAGCAATCACTTCTGATATAATACCCATAGCTGGTAATATAAGTACATATACTTCCGGGTGAGCCAAAAACCAAAATAAATGTTGCCAAAGTAAAGGACTCCCTCCTCCACTTACCGCTAAAGCTTCTCCCGATATAACTAAACCACTCGGCAAAAAGAAACTCGTACCGGCGACTCTATCCATAAGCTGTAGTACAGCTGCAGCTTCTAATGGAGGAAATGCTAATACTAGTAAAAAAGATGTTACTAACTGTGTCCAAACAAAGAAAGGCAATCTACTCCAAGTTAGCCCAGGAGCACGTAATTGGACTATTGTAGTAATAATATTCATTGATCCTAATAAACTTGATGTAATTAAAAATATCATTCCAATAAGCCAAATGGTTTGCCCTACTTCAATATCTGCTAATGGTGGATAAGAAGTCCATCCAGATCTAGCAGCTCCCTCTTCAGAGAAAAAACTACTCATCATTACAACACCACCGGCAAAATAGCTCCAGTAACTTGCTGCATTAAGTTTAGGAAAAGCCATATCAGGAGCACCTATTTGTAATGGAACTAAATAATTTCCAAATGCTCCAACTGCAAGAGGCACTACTCCAAGGAATATCATAATGGTCCCATGCATTGCTCCTAAAGAATTATAGATTTCTGGAAGTAAAATACCATCTTCGCCAAAGAAAGAGCCTACAAAAGGGATTGGCGTCTCAGGATACGCCAACTGCCAGCGCATCACCATCATTAAAAGAAAGCCAACTAATAAAAATATTAGTGCAGTTATACCATATTGTAAACCGATAATTTTATGATCTGTAGACCATATGTATTTACGGAAAAAAGATTCTTCGTGATGAGAATGTGCGTCCATTTACTTCCTTAAATTATTTCTTTTTTGGTTTAGTAAATGTGAAGTTTTGTGTAGCCCCACTTTCATCTACAGATAAATCAACTGTTTGCAATCCAAGCTTCTCATGCCAAGCTTCTAGAACATATTTTCCAGGAGCTAAGCCTGAAATAGTATAGGAACCACTATCATCCGTTACTGCAAAATATGGATGGTCAAAAACACCTAAAAATGCACCCATCCATGGGTGAACATCACATTTAATTTTAAAGGGGGCTTCAACTTTATCAAATTTAACAGACATTTGTTTCTTTGATCTAGGCATAGCCTTATTGAATTCTTTATTTACCTTAGGTAATGCATGGATATTATGCAAAGTACCATCGCTATTTAAAATATCAAGCTGCTGCCCAACCATTACACCAAGAACATGAGGGACATAAACACAACCTTTTTGATCAATAACTGCAGCTTCCTTTGGTGTATCATAATTTTTCGATAAAGATCCAGACTTGCTTTCCTTAACATAAACCAATACATTTTTTACACCATTATTCTCATCAAGAACCAACCATTCTTTTCTTGGTTTAATATCACTATTAGCAACACATACTGGATCTGCATCCATTCGTAAGGGCTTCATTTTTGGAGCCTTTCCATCAAATTTAATTTTTCCTTTAATATCACCAGAAAAACCAAAATTGACCAAAATAAAGACAATTAACATTCCTAAAATTTTAATTTTCACTATATCCTCCAGAGTAATTTATATCAATTAGAGCAGCAAATTTATTAAGTTAAATTATAAATCCAATAACAAATAATCTTATTACCATTCATCATCTCCCCACTCATCATCCTCTTCATCAGAAATAAAGCCATATCCTTTCTCATCAAGATGTTTTTTTACAATAGTTGACACATCTTCTTTTCCTTCTAAACCCCACATCCAATCAATTAATCCATAAAGCATTCCTGTAGTATCTCCAATAAAAGATGCAACTTCATCACCCCAATATTCTTTTACATCAGCTATAGGCTCATCAACCGGTATATATGGAGCAGGCATTTTTGTTCCTGGCATCACTTCTTGAGGGTTGTTAAACCATTCTATCAACCATTCTGGTCGAAGCCTCTCTTTTGTTAACACTAGATTCGGAGCCCAAGTAAGAGCATCTTGGCGAGGCTTCATTTCACCATAAAAATGACAGTTTATACACGCGCCTTCTTCTTGAATTTTCTCTCCAGCTTTATACGAATTTGATGATTTAGTAAAAATATGCGGATTTTCATATTTCAAAAACAAATCATCTTTTGATTGAAAATATGAAATTACACTATTCCATTCTTGATGAGAAAAATCATAGCTAGGCATTCTAACTTGTAGATGAGGACGAATCATAGAAATATTTTGAAACCAATTTAATAACCAATCTGGCTGAACTTTTCTTCCTTGTGTATTTAGAATCGGAGGGCTGAAACTTTGAACCACGCTCAAATCATCAGAGTTTTCGGATCCAGCTATTTCTTCAAGCCAACTAGCTGTTGAAGGCCAAATCGCTCCTCCTTCTCCATCTATTTTGTGACAACCTAAACAATTATTAGTATGGATAAATCTTTCTCCTTGCGTCATAGCTAAATATTTAGGGCTATTCTCGGGAAGCTTAGATTCAGGAATCTCATCTTTCACAAGACCCATAATTAATGTAACCAAACCATTAATTTCCTTATCTGTCAATCCATAATGTGGCATTCGAGACTTATCTAAAGGATTTAATTCTTTAACAGATAATGTGCCATCATCATTTGGAATTAGATCAAACGTTTCAGGTTTATTAATTTTTGTATAAAACCAGTCCCATTTCGTATGGGGTATTTCATGATGCCAGAAACCAAAATCAAGTTTAGAAATTAATTTACTTCCTTCAAGATTTAATGCTATACCAATTGGTTTTCTATCTTCAAATCCCGATATATTATGACAAGAATAGCATCCATAATGACCTATAAGTTTTTCTCCTGAATAATTCAGTTTATCTACAGTTGACATACTAGATAACTTTTCATCAACTTGGGACTTTCTTAGTAGTTGTGAAAGAAAATCAGCTGAAATTTCATTTAATATATTTTCATTTGCTTCTGGAACAGGCATTTTATCAAAGTCCGCATTATTATCAGCTAATAAATAGGTTGCGATGTCTATTGCTTCTTGATCTGATAATCTCAAGTTTGGCATTTTCGTACCCTCATGATAACTATAAGGATTTTTCAACCAACTTACTAACCAATCTTCATCCACTTTGGACCCTAATCCAATTAGATTTGGACCTTGTTCTGTACGGATTGCTTGAATTGTCGGATCATATTCGGGGTCAGGGGTTGCTTGAATTTGATGACAGCCTTTGCACCCCAATGAATTTACAAGAATTCTGCCTCTATCATAATCTCCAGAAATATTAACTGAATTTTTTTCATATATTTCTGATTTATTAAATAAATACTCCGTCATCGCCAGTACTTCTTGTTCAGTTCTAATAATATCATCAGGGGAACTGTTATTTCCTTTCTTAAAAAAATGTGGCATCCATGTATTATGACGGAATGATCTAGGCTCCATAATCCACTTATATGTCCAATCCTTATTTGTTTTAGATGCCAATTTATAGAGACTTGGCCCAGTCTTAGGCGTATCATCCCAACGATCAACATTGTGACATGAATAGCATCCAGCTTTCTCAAAGACCGATAAACCAAGACTTAAAGTTTCAGCTTCCTTTAAAGGCATATTACCACTGTGACATTTATAGCACCCAGCCTCCGCATAACGCGTAGGTAACATAGGATTCTCCCAATAATGCTTCGGCTCCCAATCGTATTCCTCTTTCCAACGATGGGCTGTTTCCTCATCATTTGGACTATGTGCAGAAGAATAAAATCCAGTACCTCTGCCTCTACCTAAATGGCACGAAGTACACCCAAATTCACTTATTGGGTGAGCCGAGCTTGGCCCTACCATGAAATCAATTTTTGGATGCGTCGTATATGGTTGCGGAGCATCTTCAAATCCTTTTTTATCTATACCAACATGGCAGGTCATACACCGATCTACTTTTGGCATTCCCATATAAACTAGATCTTCTTCTAAATCGTTAACCACTACTTGCTTAACCTCATAATAAGGATCGATAAAATCAAGAACGGGCAAATCTCTTACAATATTACCAATCTTATTCGCAAGCGTCATTGCGTCAGGATCAACTTTAGACAATTTTCTCTCCATCATATTTTTTTCACGTGCCAGCGCATTTAAAGAGCTCTCAATATTTTTAATCTCTTTTGTAATAATTTTTTGTGATTTATTTGCTTTATCAACTTTGATTTCTGATTGTTCACGTATTAAAAAATATTTATCTACACTATCACTAAGAGAATAATATTTTTTTTCAATATCTTTATTTTTAATAGGACCTATCTGGCTTTTTTCATAATCATATTTCAGTACATCTAAATCAGCTTTTGCAAATTGATAGAGTTGATTATTCTTATATAATTCAGCTTCCAGAATTGTCAGTTTTTTTTGAATATCATCTAATTCATTATTACGTCCCTCTAAATCCTTTTGCGAAGACATCAACTGTTCCTTAAGCTGATTGTATTCTGGATTGTTTTCTAATTGAATTGATAAATCGTTAAGATCCGAACGAACTTTTTCAATTTCTAACTTACGAAATTCTTTCTGGTATTTTTTCCATGGTCGTTTGTAATCATCAAAGAAAACAAGCAACCAAACTGCAGTAAAAATAATAGATGAAATCGCAAATAAACGATTCAGCTTTAAGATATTATAGTGTCTTTCCTGGCTTTCTGACATTTTATTTATTATTAAAAGTTGAAAAAATATTCAGGAATGGAAATAATATACTTCAAATTAAAGATCCATCTCAGATACATCTTGATAGGTAAAGTTAATGCAGTAATTATTAAAACAATAAAAATTGAATATCTAGCGACACCCAAACGCTCATACATATCTTTCAGCACAGTTTTTGCTAATAATGGTGGTAAAATAAGAAAATATCCAAGGGTAAGTAGAATGCCCCAGATTTCTCGCAACAGAATACTATCAGGTAATCCTGTATTTAAAAATTTGATGTAAATGATCTCTGATAAATTGATATTTGTCAGGGCCTCTAATTTATGTACATCCCAATACTCAAAAGGTCCAAAGAAATTCCAATTTGGTCCTCTTAGAACAGTGCCAACTACTATTAACAATTGCCACAATACTAACCATCCAAACATATATAAAGAAATGGCAAGCCTTCTACGTTTATAGCTATAGAAACCTGAATTTTCAGGACTGCGATCTATATATGGCATCGCCATTAAAGCAACAATGATGAGACTAGGCAACACTACGCCGGCCATCCATGGATCAAAATAAACCAACATTTCTTGAAGACCCAAAAAATACCAAGGTGCTTTTGCAGGATTTGGAGATTCAGTTGGATTAGCAGGTTCTTCAATTGGCGCTGGTAACCCAATTGACCATACTAATAAAAATGCAGACATAATAATTAAGGATATAAGCTCCACATAAACTAAATCAGGCCATACGAGCACTTTATCATTTGGCGCTTCATAAAATTCATCTGGTTTTTTACCAGCATCTAATCTTTCATCATTCTTATACGCCTGATTCATAGCTAGCCATGTAAAAAAAACAACTAGAAATATCATTCCTGATATAGGAACATTATCGGGTTTCAAAACTATCTTTTGAAAATTATAATCACCTAAACCATAAACAAAAAAGGCAATCATGCCTACCATTGCTATAATAATTGCATTGGTTCCCCATAAATGATGTAGGCCTAATTTTCTATGCCATTTCTCAAACCAATTTGTTGGTGGAAAAACAAACGGAAATATTATTAAAACAGAAGTAAATAATATGGTTGGGTTTGATACGGTATTTACAATTTCTTTAAATGAACCCATATCTATACTGGCGTTGAGATACCACCATCCTTTCTTACTCTCCAAAAATGAACAGCCATAAAAATCATGATGATAAATGGTAGTCCAATACAATGTAATACATAAAAACGCAATAGTGCCGCTTCTCCCATAAAACGACCTCCTATTAATACAAATCGAGCATCGCTAGCCATCGTTATAAAGTTTATATCACCTATTGCTAATAATGCAGCACCAGGACCTTCAGAGCCTAAAAAAGGTGTAGCGCGAGCCATATTGCCACCAACTGTTATTGCCCAAATTGCTAATTGGTCCCAAGGTAATAGATATCCTGTAAAACTTAATAATAAAGTCAGCAATAGCAATATCACACCAACAGCCCAATTGAACTCTCTAGGGGGTTTATATGATCCAGTCATAAATACTCGAAACATATGCAACCAAACTGTGATGACCATTGCATGCGCACCCCAACGATGAAGTTCCCGCATAATGCCAAAAGGAACCTGTTCTGCTAAATCAATAATATCTGTATATGCATATTCTATTGTTGGACGATAATAAAACATTAATAGAATACCAGAAATTGTAAGGATTAAAAATATAAAAAAAGATAAACCACCCATACACCATGTAAACTTTAATTTCACAGCATGCTTCGGAAGACGAACTGGATGCAAATGAAGAAAAACAGAATTCAATACCGACATCATACGTTGACGTCTATTTCTTGGGACACCACCTCCTCGAAAGATTGATTTCCAGACCTGTGATTCAGCTGCTTTTTCTAATAAAGATTTATTTTTTTCTTCAGACATATTTCTTTCTCTATACTGTTAAAAACGCTTCTGGGTCAGTCCATTGACCCTTTTCTTGTTGATATTTTTGAGTTTTGTCTACAATAATTTCTCCATTATCAGCAAGAACAATTCTATATCTCTCTAATGGCCTTGGCGCCGGTCCTTCAAAATTGATTCCAGTTGCTTTAAATCCACTTCCATGACAAGGACATTTAAATTTTTTAGAAGAAGCTAACCAGTTGGGAGTGCAACCTAGATGAGTACATACAGTAGATAATGCATAAATACCCTGATCATTACGTACTAGCCATACCCCATATTTATCCTTCCATTTCGTACTAACTTCACCAATTATGTAATCATCTGGGAAACCTGCTCGAAAAGTTTGAACAGGTTCAAAGAGTACATTAGGGAATAAAAACCTTAACAACATTGTAAAAAAACCACCTGTAGCAGCAACAAATCCAACCCAACCAAATGATAGCCAGGAAAAAAATGATCTCCTGTTTATATCATCAAAATCATTAGATGCTTTACCTAGTGCTGCGGGCGACTTAGGTTCTGGCGGTTTTGAAACTGTGCTTTTACCATCTGGCATGTTAACTATCCTAAAATTTATTCTAATACATTTCGTGCAGATTGACGAATCTTCATATTGATATCATTTTCCATTAAGTCTACTAATACTTCTTTTATTTCATCATCTAATATTTTTTTACTAACAGCAATTGCTGTCATCATAGCTTGGCTCTGTTCAATTGGATCAATATTAGGGAAAGAATCTAAATATTTTCTATCCATAAGGTCTAATATTATTCTTCGTCCTTTATTATCATTTTGTTTGGCCAAAGAAATAGCTGCATCCCATCTAACATTTGGTTCTATATCATTCAATAATTTATATAATATTTTTCGAGATTGATCATTATTATAACTTCCAAGGGCTACGGATAATTGATGTCGAACCCTTGCTGAAGAGTGATCATAAAAATTTAATAGCTTTTCCATACTATTTTGACTCCCAATCAATCCTAGAGAAAATATTGCTGCACTTAAAATTTGCTCATCTTCATTATTCAAGGATTCTTCTAGAATATCTGAGTATCGTATATCTCTTGTTCTACCCATTGCAAGAGCTAAATAAATTTGAATTCTATTATCTCTTTCATTCTCGGAATATTTGTAGGTTGATATTAGATCATTTACAAATCTATCATCCTTTGGGATACTTTTCGGATTAGCTAAAATTTTCGAAAGCTCAAATGCTCCTTGCCATCGCTTAGTTGATCCCCCAATTTTTACATCTTCTAAATAATCATGGGCGGTTCTTGGTTCTAAAGTAAGAACTCTTACCATTAGAAATATTAATACACCGAATATTGCAATGATAAATGGAACAACAAAAAAACTATGTATGATAACCTGAAAAACGGATTTTTTTTCTTCGGGCATTTTTTACTATTAATCTTAATTATCTATTTAATTAGTTTTTCAAAAACGTGCCGCGGAAAGGACTCGAACCTTCACACCCTTACGAGCACCAGATCCTAAATCTGGCGTGTCTACCAATTCCACCACCGCGGCAATATTTGTATTTATGTAGTCGGTGAAATTAATCAAATGTTTGTGGTTTGACGAAACAAAAAAGGCAGGAATTACCTGCCATAGAATTAAGAAAAAATTAAAAATTATTTTACAAATATCATCTTTTTCGATTCAATATAATTATCGGATTTTAATTGATAAATATATATACCTGCACCGACCTTATTCCCCATAGAATCTTTACCATCCCAGACTAATGTTTTTAAACCAGGTGATTGAACTTCATTAACTAACCGATTAATTTCACGTCCAGACAAATCATATACTGTTAAGGAAATTTGAGATAGTTCAGCAACATCATATTGAATTACAGTAGTCGGATTAAAAGGATTAGGATAGTTCTGGTATAGTTTATATTGATTTGGAACAATAAAAGTGTCTGTTAATCCTAGGGCAACGCTTAACATAGCATAACCCGTACCTGCGACTGTTACCTCACTGGTATTTTCATCTCTAGCTGTAACATCTCCAAAGAACAAACCTAATTGTCCTCCAAAAGTATTTTTCCTTTGAATATTTAATTCAAAAATTGGCCCAGAACCAGAAGGGATAGCTGTTCCAACAGTATATCCAAATATAAAGCAATTTCCATCTTCATCTTCACCAGAATTATCTAAGAATAATCCACCAACATCTAAAAATCGCCCTGTAGGATTAACGGAAGTCACTATTATGCCATCCGGCATATCCATTAAAGTCATCTCAAAAACAGATATTGGAACAATATTATCAAGAAAAACTGGTATAGTTCTAGATGCGGAACCAGACATAGAAAAACTAGTATCAATAGAAAAATGAGCCATAGGGGTTCCAACAAAAACACTTGAAGAAATCATTTCTGTATACATTGCAATGCTATTAGCATCAGCTATTATTTTATCAACTTCGATAGGGTATGAATTTCCAGAAGGTGTGCTCGCATCTACATATAAATATAGATCAGCTATATGACCCATGCCTGGCATAATAGGATTATTCAATGTTAAATCGGTTATAATTACATTGTAATCAGCTCCATCTTGGTTACCTCCAAAATACCAGTCAGAAAAATCCATGTAATCAGATTGAACAACTGTTACACCTGTGATATAATTTGCTTGGCTAGATAAAGAAAGTTGGATTGCAGAAACTGGTTGAGAATTACTAATCATGAGCGGCATAACAAATCCTTCGCCTGGACTTGCTACTATATTGGGCATGGCAAGAACTTGGGTCTCAACAGAAACTTCAAAATCTGCATCATCACCTGTCCAGTTCATTTCAACACCATTTAAATCTTCTATATTTGCAAAAGTAAAATCAAGATCTATATATGCTGGCTCCATGCTTGCGCCACGCACAATAACTTTGCATACTGGCTCACTACCTGACGATAATGTGATATTGCTTCCATTAGGAAATGCTGATACGACCATTACCCCGTTTGTTTCAGTTACGCTCAATGTATAATTTTGCGTGCGAGCTGTTTGCAATACTGATTCAGCTATTATATAATCTGGCTCATCAGTGACTTCTATGTAGAAAAATCCAATCTCTGCTTCATTATTTATCGATATCTCCAAAGTATCCGTATATCCTGATAATGCAGCTCCATCAGAGATAGACAATTCAACCCATTCTACTGGAGTTCCATCAGCAATATTACTTGGCCCTGATTCCGTTCCTGCAGGGGAATAATCAGTTGTCACATAATAATAATATGTAACACCATTCATTACATCTGTATCAGTATATTCATTTTCTTCCGCACCAACGCTAGCAATAAGCTCAAAATCTGGATTACCAGCAGAACTTCGATATAAATTATAACCCGATACGTCAGGGGTTCTTCTTTGTAAACGATTATTATTTATTACTTTGTTATGATTTGACACATCAAATAGTCCTGAATAAACAAAAAAGGGAGAGGATAATTCTAATTCATGTTCACCAATTGTAAAAATTTCTTTTTCAATTGCAGGAGCATTAAGATAGCTATATTGAATAATATTGAATCTTCCATCAGAAGTATTAAATGTAACACTTTCAGACGCTTCAAATTCACCTCCACTTGCAATCTCAGTCCCATTTAATAATAAACGATAATATCCTTCACCATATCCACAACATATGCCATCACCATATGCATCATATATTGTAAAAACATGAGCCCCTGAAGGAATATTTAAATCCCAAGTATATAATGTTGCCGTTTCAACTAATTCACCTGCAAAGATACTAGCTACTACACTATCGCCATCAGCGTGAACTAAATCCCAAGAAGTTTCACCTGGATAATTATCTGTAAATATTTCAATAGTTAACGGAACTGTAGGAGGAACAGGTCCTAATGGAGGGTTCCAACTCAATGGTACTTCTGCATCCAAACCAGAAACTGCAACTAAATTATGAGGTTCCTCCATATAACCCGGAAAAACAGTTACTTTACCAGTATCTAATTCTGAGATCCAATATATACCACCAATACTATCTGAAACTGTAACCTCATCAAACGTAATTAAAACATCTCCACCATAGGCATCATAGTTTACCATATAACGTATATTTAAAACTGGGCCATTGCCTGGTGCAACATTGCTGTTGGATGTGCTATACATTAATATTCTTGCACCTGTACCTATATCTGTAGATGAAATTGTATAATCTTCCGTACGATCTGTGATCCAAAGACTATCAATAGATAAATTATCTGGTATATCTAATATATCAAACTGTATGCCACCAACCGTTCCATTATTATCCATACTGACTTGGATATGAACAGCTTCTGATACATCTCCACTATCAGAATTCATCATCAAACCAACAACATTTCCAATTGAAATCATCCCATCCACGCTTGTTGCTGTCAATTCTGAACCGGAACTATCTGTTACAGTTAAATTTGACATATCAAGATTTATTACAGCTGATGGGATTGATGATCCATTAAAATGAAGTACCATTACTGTATCAGAATTCACAGGAATAGAAGAAGCATTTCCTGCATTAAACAATAGGAACCTATATCCACCAGTAGAAAGCTGATTCATATCCGCGGTAAAACCATTTGGGGATCCATACGCACTAACGCTAAAAGGTGATAGAATATTTGGGTAGACCATTAAATCAAATTGCATTCCAGAAACAGAGTTATTAGGGTTATTAATAATAACCGGTACTTCTATATCTGAAGAATACCCAGCATACTCTACATCACCCAATGAAACACTTAGCTGAGCAGAAAGAATTCCCATAGAAATAAAAATATAAAATATAAAATTTTTACTAATCATTATTCCCAATGTTATTTATTATTTATTTACTTTACAAATGTTCAGCAAATACAGTTTCTCTGCCGAACAAAGTGATAAAATCCTTAATCAGGTGCTGAAAGTACATACAATAGAAAGATTATCCACTGTAATTATTATCCTTTATGATCTATATCACATCAATCAAGGATTGTTATTTTAAGCTTGAGTATATCCTCTATTTAAGTAATTCTGTAGTTTCTTAAATTTTATAGTTTCACGTTTCCCACTTGGACTAATTACTTCAACTTTTTCATTCCTACCAACTTTTTTATCTGAAATTATAGGCTTCCTAGATGCTTGTTGAGGATTATTCTGAGCTGGACTGTTTTCTTGTGAAGGCGTAAAGCCAAGACCAGTTGAATCTTGGTGCTTCATTTGCACATTCCTTGTTTGACTAGCTTCAATATTAGGAGCTTGATCCATTCCCTGAATTTTTGTTCTAAATAGTCTTTGTAATGTAATTTGAGTAGTATTGGACATCATATCTTTAAACATATAGAATCCTTCGGATTTATATTCCAAAAGAGGATTTTTTTGTCCATATGCTCTTAAGTTAATCCCTTCTCTTAACTGATCCATTGCATAGAGATGATCTTTCCATTTCTCATCAATAGACCTTAATACTACAAAACGCTCAAATCCACGCATAACATCTTCAGGCAATAATGATTCTCTTGCAGAATACACATCCATAGCTTCATCAACAATTTTATTTTTTACATGCTCTATTTCATCTAAATCAATTTCACTGTGATCAATATCGATTAAAAGCACTGAAGAACAATTTTGCTCTATTCTCTCCCAATCTAACAATTCATAGCTCTGATCCGCTTCTCCTCCTAACTCATCATCGATAAAATCATAAATTAATTCAGGTATATTATCTCGTAAATCATTTCCTTTTAATGCATTATTTCTTAAATCATATACAACTTGGCGTTGTTGATTCATCACATCATCATATTCTAACAAATGCTTTCGAATACCAAAATTTCTACCTTCTACTTTCTTTTGCGCATTCTGTATTGCACGAGTTACCATTTTATGTGTGATTACTTCTCCCTCTTCAATACCCATACGATCCATTATTGATGCAACTCTTTCAGAATTAAATAAACGCATCAAATCATCTTCAAGGCTAAGATAAAATTGAGATGATCCAGGGTCTCCTTGCCGACCTGACCTACCACGCAACTGTAAATCTATTCTTCTGGATTCATGACGCTCAGTCCCTAAAATATGCAACCCTCCTAATTCTTTAATCCCATCTCCCAACTTTATATCTGTTCCTCTACCAGCCATATTAGTTGCAATTGTTACTGCTCCTTTTTGACCTGCTCTCGCTACGATCTCTGCTTCGCTTTTATGTTGTTTTGCATTAAGAACATTATGTGGAATACCTCGTTGCTTTAGCATCCTTGATAATAGCTCAGAAGAATCAACAGCTACAGTGCCAACTAATGTTGGCTGTCCTCTTTTAAAACAATCTGCAATTTCATCAATAACTGCAGAATACTTTTCACGTTTAGTCTTATAAATTAAATCGTCTCTATCATCTCTAATTATTTCACGGTGGGTTGGAATAACAACAACGTCTAGATCATATATACTTCCTAATTCCTCTGCTTCAGTTTCAGCTGTTCCAGTCATACCAGCAAGATTATCATACATACGAAAATAATTTTGAATAGTAATCGTTGCGAGCGTTTGAGTCTCTCGTTCAATTGTTACATTTTCCTTTGCTTCTAAAGCTTGATGGAGACCATCGCTATATCTTCGACCTGCCAATATTCTACCAGTAAACTCATCAACAATCTGTACCTTTCCATCTTGAATAACATATTCTACATCCTTTTCATATAACGTATATGCTCGCAATAATTGACTAATATTATGAATGCGAGAACTTTGCTCTGCATGATTTTGATGAGCTATTTCTTTTTGCTGTTTATTTTCTAATGTACTCAGCTCTTTATTCTCATCAATTTCATGCAATATTTCGCCAAGATCTGGTATAACAAACATTTCTGGATCATTTGGGGATAAAGATTCGCGTCCTTTATCGGTAATATCAATCACATGGGTCTTTTCATCAATGCTAAAATATAAATCATCATCAACCTCATGTAACTTCTTATCTCTTATGTATTCAGATTCTACATCATGAGCCAATTTTTTTGTTCCTTTTTCCTGAAAAATTTTCATTACCTTTGGATGTTTGGGCATTCCTCTATTTGCTTGTAATAGTTTTAATCCAGCTTCATCAAATTTTTCATTTTCCATATAATCAACTGCATTGGAAACTAATTCAGCAACAAGTGTATTTTGCTTTCGAATAAGATTCTGAACCATTGGCTTAAGCTCTTTATATGTAGTATCAACAGGAGCATCTACTGATCCAGATATAATTAATGGTGTCCGCGCTTCATCAATTAATACACTATCAACTTCATCAACAATAACAAAAGCATGATCTCTTTGTACTTGCTCCTCAGGTGATAGAGCCATATTGTCTCTTAAGTAATCAAAACCAAATTCATTATTTGTTCCGTAAGTTATATCGCATCCATAGGAATCTTGTCTTTCCCTATTATCCATAGAATTCAAAATAAAGCCAACAGTTAAGCCAAGACGTTTATATACTTCCCCCATCCACTCAGCATCTCTTTGTGCTAAATAATCATTTACAGTGACCAAATGAGATCCTCTACCTGTAAGAGCATTTAAATACAGAGGCATTGTAGCTACAAGAGTTTTACCTTCGCCCGTTTTCATCTCAGAAACTTTTCCCTGATGCAGCACAATTCCCCCTAATATCTGCACATCATAAGGTATCATTTCCCATTTAATTTCCTGCCCCATAATGCGATAGGATTGTCCCATCATTCTTCTACATGTTTCTTTTACCATAGCAAAAGCCTCTGGTAAAATTTCATTTAATTTTTCTTGTTCAGCATTCAAAAT
>CEPK01088434.1_pt1 | contig 28551 bp, 23 predicted proteins | sample 356231 | NCBI WGS metagenome assembly CEPK01 (sample SAMEA2620259, study PRJEB7988) | marine metagenome | biome: marine biome (ENVO:00000447); feature: deep chlorophyll maximum layer (ENVO:xxxxxxxx); material: "saline water (ENVO:00002010), including plankton (ENVO:xxxxxxxx)" | depth 80 m
ACCATCAATATCATACATTATCAAAGCATAATGTTCTTTTTCAGGTGAAATCCTACCACCATCCTTCTGAAAATGGATTACAAATACCTTTTTAACATCACCACTATCCGTAAGAGTTTTTACTCCATAAGTAGTTACGCTTTCATAATAATCATATACAGGTATTTCATTACCATCTAACCACATTTGGATTAACTCTTGTGGTGTTTCATCTGCCACTCTATCATCTTCACAACTTGACATCATAAACATGGTCACCATTAACAATGAACCACAAATTGCTCTTACTGTGTTATATATTTCCTCATGTGTCATTTTAAAATCCCATAAATTGATAGTTAACACCTAATTTGATATCGTATGCTGGTCTTTCCCAATAATACAAATATCTACCTTCAGCAAACACTCCAAGATTATCTTTGAGTTTTACTCCAAATATTGCACCCATATCGTAATCATTCCAACTCATCCACATTGGATCCATAAACATAAAATCATATGGTTCTTTACCTTCTTCCAAATGATCTTGATATGCTGCAGCATTGTGATATGAATGTTTAGTATGCCCATAATGATATGGTAGCCAATTACCCCAAGCATGCAACCACCAACTTTCATCATAATGATAAAAATCAGCACCTATTACTACTGATGTTTCATTTTGATTTCCTAAACCCTTTTTTAAATCATCTATATATTCTTCCAACATTCCTGGAAAATGATAGACAAAATATTCTCTATCAGTATAAGCAAATATTCTACCATCAGCATCTCTCCATAACCAATCATGTCCCCAATATTCACCTTGCCCATTCCAAAAAGGACCATCTCCTTCAACTCTCTGCCATTCTCCATTTACATATTCCAATAATTCGTTATGTTTCCAAATAGGATTACCATCTTCATCATAACCCTCTAACATATCTTCATCATACCACATATTATCATCAATACCAAAAGCATCTTCAGCGAATGCCCACCACGAACCACGATACCAAGTGGTATCAAGAACCATAGCGTCAAATCCATATACAGGATGTTGTCTGTGTTTAAATCCAGCAGAAAAATGTAATTTGTTACCAAGAGCTTCTGGTGTGAGATGTAATCTTATATCCCCTTGACCATATTTAATATCTTCCAATCCTAATTCAGTAACACCAACTTTAGCCATCACCCAATCACCGATATATCTTAACCAATACTCTTGATTCAGATATTCATCACCCCATTGACGACCTTGTGAGAACTTAACTAAATATTCCCAACCTTTAACAGGTCCGAATGTAGCACTTTCGTTAGCATTCTGTTCTGAACCATCATACCACTTACCACCTTTACCAGCAGATTTAACTCCATGTTTTGCTTCGTATTGGAATCTACCAATTTTACGAAGTCCAAAAGATGTTTGAAAATCTGGTTTTAATTCTCTATCAGTTCTTTCCACTATTAAATCACCTGTGGATAAACCACCTATTATAGCAAATCTATCGTCTTGATATCTTGGTGCATTTAAACTAAAACTACTATAAGCAGTTGAGTATTTAAAAAAATTCAGCAATGCATCTTGGCCAAACAAAGATGAGGCTAATAATAACCCAATTATAAGTTTCTTTAACATCTGTTTTCTCCTAATAAGTTTTTATAACTATAAATATTAATATTGTTAAGTTAGTAATCCATCCGTAAAAAAAATCTCATTGGAAGTTCCGTTGATTTTGGGATAGGTTTCGACATTCTTGATATAGCCATTAAATCTCCTTCTTCATCATATAAACCAACCTCTGATATATAATTTGGCCAATAACTAGAAGTTAAATTATCTTTAAAATGCCCCAATCCGTCTTTTTTATATATTGTAATATTCTGAGTTTCATTTAGTTCATTTGGTTCAGTTCTACAGACAAATTCATAAGTAGATATTTCCAAACTCCCCTTAAAAGATAAAGAGTAATTACCATCAGTAACATCAGCATAAGTTTTGGTAGCACTAAAAGATCCCGTTTCTGTTATAGTAAACACACCCAAATCATAAAATATATTTCCTACATAATTAGCAGATGATGATATCGAAGCTCCTGAATCTTCAAATCGTGTGGCATTTGTTGCATAAAGATTTCCATTTGAATCATCTACTATTTTAGCACCAGTGGTTGTATCATCTAAAACAAAACTTCCTTTCTTTATTTCTTCCCCAAATAAAGATTGTGATATTGAGACAACAGAACCAGTATTATGAAACTTACTTAAAAATATACCCTGCCCATCGAATCTATTACCAACAGTAGGATATGTATTGAATAATGGATTTGATTGCGCTACATCAGAACCACTCAAATAAAAATTTATTCTAGAAAACTCATAATAACTTTTAGATACTTCATTAGATGAAGCAGATAGAAATTGATGTCTTGTTACATCAGCTTGAGTTAAAGAGTGGGTTTTGTGGGCCTTGAATTTATAAGTATTTATCTGACCTTCTTCAAAATGCTTAAACATTTCATAAGATCACTTAGTAAGTCAATCGTACTTTTACGACTGCCTCTGAACTAAAGTTTTTTACCAATGGTGAACTTAATCTACCAACTGCCATCAATTCACCTGATGCATCATACAATCCAACTTCACTAATATAAGTTTGTGGGTTGGAAACCATATCATTGTGTCTAATTGCATATTGTGAACCACTCCAAAATGTTACATTATTAGAAAGGTTAAACTCATTAGCCTTAGCTCTACAAAAATAATCATATATGTATTGATTCTCTTCAGAACGCATTGTCTGTGATGCTGAAATCATACATGCTGCTAACTTACCAGCATTATCTATACTATCAGTTGAACTCCCACTATCAGGATCTAAACCAACACCCACAAATACAGCAAAAGGATCGGTGGTGGCTTGTTGTTGATATGCAGGTTTGCCTGGGAGTGAAGATGAAAGTGCATTAGCACTCAACACAATCAATCCAGCATCTGGATAAAACTTACCATACTCACGAGTATCTGCAGACTTTAATGTACCAGCAGAACCAGACCTTACAGAATATCTTGGACCAAATGGTGAACCTGGAGTTTCAGGATCATTAGCAACACTATTATCTGTTAAATTTATGGTTTTCTTTGTACCATTTTTTAAAGAACCACTCAATGAAATTGTCCAAGTTCCAGGATTCAATCTATCCTTCATTCTTAATCTTTCAGCCGCTATAAAGTAACAATCGGATTGTGTTACTGGATTTGTACCATCTGTACCATCAGCAATTAACCAACCACCCGAATCTCTTAACCTATCAGATTGTGGTTCTACTAAATTATAAAAACCTTTATATATAGCTTCTGTTGTACCTACCTCATTAGTAGCATCAGCATTACTACCACTTCCAGCAATATGTCCATAAGCAACACTAAAATGATCTGTTGAATTATATTGCAAATTATAATAATATTCTTTTTGTGTTGATGATAGTGACGATGTTGCTAATGAACCACTATTTATTGTTCCAGTACCAGAAGTTCCGAAGAAACCATTGGTTGTTGTTATCTCTGTTATCACTACATCATTTTGTGGATTTATACTTTTTAACATTTCTATTCCTATCTAATTAATTCGAAGTATTTGATTCAATAGTTACAGTTAAAAATGCAGGTGCAGCACCATCTCTACGAACCTCAACACCAATAACTTTTTGTGCAGTAATTTCACCTGCTCGAGCATTTAAAACAAGTTGCTCACCACTTACCTGAACTGGTTGAACATCTGGACTAGAAAAAGGATTTGCTGTGGTATCATCATCATTTATTATCAAACCTCTGGCATCCAAAATTCTAAATGTAAAACCTATTGATGTTTCACTAATTGGGACTACAGTTGGTGTAATTGATATTGGTTGACTAGTAAAACCTTCATTCCCCACTGTGTTTGTTTTTGAAATTGTTTCTGTAATATTTTGTAGATGAACATATGTATAATTCTGTACATTTCTTTGCCCAGTTCCATAAAGTTTTGATCTCATAAAAACCAACTCATGTGGTACTGCTTCCATCTGTGGTAAAGATGTTATAGCTGTTCCATAAGCAGAAGAACCATCAGGGTGATTTGGATTATATAATGTGTAATCCACACCAGTATCACCAAAGGCAAATTGAGTTATACCCAATGGTTTTCCCTCAGCCAATTTTCTTCTACCAGCTTTTGTTAAAATTGCATCTACTATTACTGTATCGTTGTCAAGTAAGCCCATAATATTTTTTCCCGTTTATACTTTCGTTAATAAATATATCTAAAAAAAGTTTTATATATCTATTATGTTAATTGTAATTGATTACCCCCCGTACTTGTAATTGTATAGGCAGATTGTGTATGATATACATCCGGCGCTGTGTTGGTAGGATCTAAAGTTGGATTACTACCATCATGTTGTGTTCCTTTGTAAATTAAATTATCTAATACATCTTTACTCGTTCTAGCAATCAGATAATGATTTGATGGATAATGTATATTTCCTTCTGATGAACTAAAGTAACTTGTTCTACCAACCATCCTTCCATCTATTGTTGGATTGGGTTGATGTAATGTTGAGTAAGTATATCCATTACCCGCGTCAATAAATTGTCTGTTAAAAAAGTCCTCAAACTCATCATGTTTATTTGTCTTTTGTCTAACACCAGCAGTATAACTAGCAGTTATAGGTATGTAAAGTTCGGTATCACCTATAGTTGGAAAAGTAAATCTATCCTCATAATGATATGTATTAAAAGTGCTTCCTGATCCTGGATTAGCAGATTTAAACCAAGTCTTATCTGGTTCTTTTCCATGATTTTTATAAAATTCATTTTTAGAACCTAACATTATATTTTTAAAATCACTTGGTTCTAAAGTATAAACAGATTGATTTATTGAATTGGTTAAATCTACAGTATTTAAAGATACTGCATTTGACCTTATAGTTAGATTTTCTGATGAGAGATTATAAAGATTTGTGCCGCTTATCTCCCCACCCCTTATAGTTAGATTTTCTGATGATACATTATAAATGTTTGTACTTTTTACCTCTCCATTTGGATTGAATCCAGCAACCCTTTGATCAAAATATGAATAAGAATAAGAATCAATTTTTGAAGATGATAAAGTCAATTCATTTGTTAAAACATTTATATTACCATCTTTTACAGTATCATTTACAAATGTGGAAATAGTTGGTTCTGCTAAACTAGAACTACCCACAACATTATTTGCATTTAACTCAGTAGTTAGTTTTGCATTTTTTATTCTACTTCTAAAAAGAACATCATTCCTCACATCATAAGAAAAATTTAATTGAGTGCGTGCGGGTAACAAATCCGACATCTGTCCTTCATCTAATGTTGATATAAAATTCTCTATTGATTTTTGATTTTTCCCAACATCTACTGTTATTTCCGCATTAGTAATCAAATTTTTTCTCAAATCCTTTAAATCCTCATAACCATCGGATAGTGTAGAATTATAATCTCCTATTTCATTTTCTATACTAAAATCAGGAATGATATTAAATATCAAAGAATCTACAGCATTAACATACGATAGACTTGAACCAAAATTATTTGAGAAAAATCTTCCTGGAGTAGGATTATAAGGTTCAGTCAAAGATTCAAAATTTGGATTCAAATTTGCTTCACTTGATAATTCAGGATAAAGATTTGAAGTATTATCATTTTGAATATCATCCCTACCACGAACACCAAAAGAATAAAAAATTTGTTCTGTAGTTACAGTTCTATAATTTAATTTATCTTGTGTTGTTAGTAAATGGGTAAAGTTCTTTACATTATTTGGATTCGAATCATTTATGTTAAGTGAAGCTAAATCAGGATTTGTATCTGAATTTACATATCCCTCATTCAAACGATACCTATATATTATATCAGAGAAAGAAGATGTTATAGTTCCACCAACCGTACTTTCATAATTTAAAATATGTTGTTTAAATTTAGAAGAACTTAAATAAGCACTCCAAGCCCTAACCTCTGCAATAGAACCAGTTACAGTTTCTCCAATCAATAAATTTTGTATTCTTGCACCATCGGATGCAATACTTCCAGAATTTCTAAAATTTCTATTAGCTCTCTTTGCCATAAGTTTACTAATACCATCACCAATTGATGAAGATATTGACATACTAACTATATGATAATCCACTATAGCATCATTATTCTTTCTACCAACAAACATCTGATAAGATTGACTTAATGGGAATCCATCTTCAAAATCACTTCCAGAATTTCTTTGTAAAATTAAATTATAGATATTATCCCCAAATAAATTATCTATTAATGGTGTCTCCATACTAAAATGTGTAGTACCACTTCCATTCGCTGTCCTATTCAATCGAAATTGAATCTTACCTTTTGTTGTAGAAGTATTATGTTCTGGTATTAAATTTATATTCCACAAATCATTATTAGAACCACTTAATCTCATCAAAGATTGTGTTACATTACTCGTCGGTTCTTCCGCATTAAAAACTAACTCCAAACCATTTGGTTCAGCACTATTAGCAAACCAATCCACCCCAAATCTATTATGTCCATTTGAAGCAGATGATACATTCAACATTAAAAAGGGAGTTATATTTTCAATGAAAGATATACTACCAGATGTATTCTTCAGACCATCTAACAAACCTTGAGAGTCATTTGTAATTATAGTAGGATTATGTTCAGTTATAGAACCACCATATTCCCTTAAATTAAATGCATCGGAATTGAATCCATGAATATTAAGTAATGCTTTTATCGATTCTACAGAACCTTTTGTTTTATAAATGTAAATTAAATTATTTAATATTTTTTTCCATGTAGCATTTATAGCATCTTTTGTTCCTATTTCTTCCGTCTTATTAGAATCTATATAATCAGATAAACTACTTGATAAAGAAGATAAAAGTTCATAACCAGCGCTATCAGCAACAATTGGCAAAAGATTATCTGGAATAGAATTTGGATTTTTGTAACCCAACTTAGTAATATTTAAATAATTGTCTATATAATTTCTTAATAAATCATATTCTTCGGATATCATATTTATAAAATCACGTAAAACTTTATGTTGATTATCCTCTCTCAAAAATTCAGGTATGTTATTAACTAATGAATGTATATTTTGAGTATCATATAGAGATGCAGAACTAAGCATTCCATCATACCACCCATTCCATTCCGATGAACCACCATAACTTCCACTCGGTGGTCTATACATTGGCGAAAATGGATGAGTATTAGTTGGATCTTTTAAAGATACTCTTACATCACTGACATATGTTTCATAATTACCATTTGACTTTATTCGTATTGGAAACAAATCACCTTGCGGTAAAACAGATGCTGTTACATATCCACGATTAACTAAACCCTTTTCATCCACAATAGTTGGAAAAAAAGATGGTGTATGATATCCACTAGCATCCTTTATTCCATAAGCAAAACCATCACCAATACTACCACTTGTTGAAGCACTTATATAATTAGAACCCGATAAAATTTCATAATCATCATTTAATCCACCAACCCAATCATTTATAAGAATTATTTCTCCCCCAACCCCTAAAGTATTTAATGGTCTCCAATAATTTTGTTGAGCTCTTACTATATATCTCTTATATTCCGAACCAGTTGCTGTTGGATTTAAAAGAGAAGAACCACTAGCTGCTTCTTTAGGTACATTTACACTTTTATTATATTTGAAACCATCTAATGATTCATCACGATAAATTGGATTTGAAGATGAATTTTCTGTAGTGATATTATATGTTGTATCTGATTGTCTATCACCACTTAATATAAAAGATAAATAAACCCAATCATTTGTATTATAAAAAGGTGGTTGTGCTACATCATAAATGCCAGTAAACATATGAAGTTCATCATTTGAACTTGTAAAATGTGTTACTCTATCAAAACCATCAAAGTCTTGAAATGACTCTATAAAACCATGATTATTATTAAATTGCCCACCAGCTAAATTTTTTCCTAAACTTGGTGCAGAAGATGTTGAATAACTTTGACCATCATTATATAAAAATTTCTCATATAGTGTGAATGTATCTTTTACTTCTTCTATTTTTTTAAATATCTTTTTTCTTTTTTCTTTAACATCAAAACTACTACTGTAAGATAATGAATTATTTATTGAGTTGTAATATCCTTCTAATGTAACAACCTTATCTTTAAAATTTTCTAATTTACTAACAGCTGAACCAAAATGTGTGTGATTTTTAAATTCAGTGAAATCTATATTTAGATTTAAATCTTTTTTATCTCTTTTGAATTCATCGAAAATTCTTTCACTTAAAGATCCAGTTATAGTATTAAATGATTCATAGGTATCTTCATCTAAATTATTATCTGCACTGGTACTAACATCAACAGCCAAAGCTTTGGCTTGTATTGCCAATCCCTCAATATCCTTAAAAAATATTTCATTTCTTTGTGTTGGAATAAATTTTCTTACTACTTCAAATGATTGATATAATCTCCCTATTTCATTAGGTAATGGATTATTTAATTTAAAAATTAAAGTTGGTTCTTCATATGTTACCCTATCCTCAACAAATGAATTTATTGGTATATATTGATTATTTGGTAATTCTAAATTACCCTCAAAGGTATAGAGATTTTCTGAATTAGTTAACCTCTCAAAAGATGATGATATAAAATTCTGATTATCACCATCATTTTTTGATTTCAATCTTATTTCAGTTCTAGTTGAAGAAATTTCATCAATATATAAATTTTCTGTAGAAACTTTTTGGATAAAATCATATTGTAATTCGTAATTACCCTCTACTAATTGTGCTGAATCTAATTTATCATTTGGTTTAAAAATAATTGAACCATTATTTACATAATAATCCTCATCTTTGGTTAGTTCATAACTGTCAATATATGTACCCCTACTATAAACAGATAATTTAATAATATGTGTTTCATCAAATTCTGGTAAAGTATATAAAAAATCTTCTCTGTCATCTAAACTACCAGTAATAATTGACATAATATCAGAAGTGTAATCGTATCTTATATCCATTATATCGCTTGCTTAGTTTTATTTATTTCTGTTTGTGATGTATTCATAATACCTTTTTTTCTTATTGGAGTCTCTTCATTTTTTTTCTCTAATTCATAATCACCAATTAAAATAGCAGTTTTACTAGTTCCTATTGTATTTTGTAAAGTTGTAAAAGTTCTTTTTTCCGCATTTAATTCCATTGTGACATCCCTCTTAACATTATTATCAACTCTATCTATAAATATATTACTCACCAAAGTATTATCAAATGAACTACTATTAATATTAAAATCACCAATATGGTTCTCTAATCTCTTAACTCCTGAAAAAGTTCTTAATGTACCCAAATCAAATTTTTCAGGACTCTTACCCCACATACCATTTTCAAGTTGTTTTACAAATTCCTTATTTGCACCTCTATTTAGATAATCACCTGAACCATATTGATCTTTATCGTTTATCATTCTACTACTTTTTACATATTTAGAATCTTCATCCAAACCACCAACTATAATTTGATTCTTCCCCATTGGTAAAAATTTATAATCCGTTCCACCGAATATCTCAAAGTCTTGTGTTGTTATTGTACCATCGTTAATTATTATATTCTTTGTTAAAAGTGTAGTGCTGAGTATATAAAACCCATTTTTTGTATAACGAAAAATTAAAATCTTAATTGATTTTATTCCAGGAGTTATATATGTATGTTTTGTTTTTTCAGTTAGATGTTTAGCCCCCTTCTGTGTTTGTGCAAATAATTTATAAAAATAATTATTGCTAGTAGTTGGTGCTTCATTAATTTCAAAGTCTTCTTCATCATAAAATTTACTATAATACCGTTCCTCTAATTCCTCATCTGTTAATAATTTCTTCTCATCACCCCACTGTATTACCCTATATGAATAATATGATTCCGATGGGTTATCATCAAAATTATCAACTGCTGTATAATCCCCTCTATAATATTGATTTAAAAATTCATTATAATCATCTGGTGGTGTAACCATATCTAAATCTATTGTTGATGATTGATTATATAAACCCAGATTAACTTCAACAGTCAAAGGAAATGAAGTATTTTGATAATCATCTGTTTCCTCATCATAAAATAATAATGGTTTTTCCAAATCATTGATGTATGTGTTTACTACAAAATCTACTTCCTGAACATAAGGATTATCTTCAGATGTATAATCAGTTCTATATTGTAACTTATACAAATCCTCTCCATCTGATCTATGACCAAGTGATGTTAACTGGCTACTAAAATATGTTGAAATAGAATCTTGTAAGTAAATACTCATCTCACCAAATCCAGACTCAGCACCATCTACTTCCCCCTCTTCCACCATTCCATCCGTAACTGTGGGTGAAAATATCATTATATTATTATCAGGAATATGTTGATAAGCTCCCCAATCCGATTCCACTGACCACTTTTGTCCATTATGAAAAGTACTTGGATAAGCAATACTGAAATGGTAGGGATTCAATTCCCAACGATCTATGTCAGACCCATCATCTGAATTAGGAAATATAAATGGGGAATGGTAATGCCTAACACGTTGAATTGTATGATTTTCCCCAGTGTCTGGATGATTAAAAGAATATGTAGCTGAGTCAGGTATATTCACTGTAAAAGGAAAAGAATCTGAATCTACTGGTATTTTTGGGTATAATCTATCATCATCAAGTACTCCCATTAATATTCTTCCTGGCCTTGGTGATCTCCAATAATCAGTACTACCACCATCTCCAGCAAATGATTCATCACCAAATAAATCTATACCCACAACATACTCTATATCTTCATGCATAATAGTAAAATGTCTTGGAAAAAATATCTCATGAGTTGGTCTCTCCAAAACACCAGTACCAGCTATATCATATAGATATCTTGGATCATTCCAATCAGCTCCATTGGGCTCCCCTGAAAAAAGTGCTGAAAAGAGTGGATATATAGTATCTAAACTTTTTAGATTATTTGGTAGACTATCATAAATTGGTTCAGATAAATCAAATACATGAACTAATTGTTGTATTTTTTGTAATATATTTTCTGGAAACTTAAATTCAAATCTTTCGTATCTACTACTAACTTTTTGTTGTATATAAACCTCACCATCATCATAACTAATAAGTTCTCTATTCGGTAAAATAGCTTCACCATACCGACCATTCTGCATTGGTAGAACCGATCCATGATGGTTTATATCAAAATAATGTTGTAATATTTTAAATTGTCTATAATGAGTATGTCTATGATCCTGGTAATTACCATTTTTATCTATATATCCACCATTATTTGCTGGAGCTATAAGTCTCTTGTTACCAAAAGAATCAAAATTCCATTGATTATTCTCATAAGTGCTCTGGTCAGGATCACTAGCTGGCACTCCTATTTGTGATAAATTACAAATTCTAAATTCAGGGTGTGCACCACCACCAGACTTACCAACAATATTTACTATTTGATTATTATTATTTACATGAACTAAGTAACTTCCCAATGGTGCTGCATATGGATCTAGTAAGCCACCACGAAACTCTTTTGTCCCAAATCTCATTCTAACAGGTCTTCCTCTTTGTGGTGGTTGATTTGGATCAAAAAGTTTATTCAATAATTCTTCATTTTGTAAATAACCTAAATTTAATTTTTCATTTCTATAAGATGTATTCCAAGAACCTAAACTAAATTTTTCGAAATCATCATAACCGATTCCATTTAATTTATCATCCTCATCCCAATAAATTCCAGGTTTATCTGGATTAGGTATTCTATCTTTTTTTATAAATCCCATTAGAATGCTTGCTCACTATTTCTCTTTTCCATCAATTCAATATTATCCTTTTCACCTTTTTGTACTCTTATCTTATCATCAAACTCAACAGAAAAATCAAATGTACCCTTTATTTCAAATTGAGATGTTCTATCAATTAAATCATTCACAGTATCTTGATTGAAATCAATATCTAAAATCAAACTTTTTTCACCACCCCGACCTTCAGGTTCACCAATTGCTACATTCGTAAAACCATAAGAAGATGTAACTTCATTTACAAATTTTCCAACTTTATTTATTTTTGGTAAAACAGGCCAATACCCATTTACCCAACTCTGTGTAGCACTATCATCAATATGATATTCTTTATATTCTTCAATTAAAGCTTTTGAGCCTGATATAGGTTCTCTGTAAATACCATAATCAATTCCCTCTCTATCAGTCCATTTCCATTTCTTTGGAATTATATTGTTCCAATATTCATCTTTATTTGGATCATTAGCTGGTGATGTATTATTAAAACCCAAGTGTTTATTCATCTTTCTAACACCAGTATACATTTTACAACTCCCAACATCTACATTATTCAAACCTGTAGTTTTTAAAATATCTTTATATTTTTTAGATGAATAATTATTATTAATCAATTCATCGCCATCATATATAGGTTTTGTATATGCATCCAAATATGTGTTATATAAATTTCCATCAAACTTCATCAGTGTATCTAAAATTTTTATTTTATCAAATTCATTATATTCTTCAATGTTAACTATATTGGTTTTAATTTCTTTATCGAAATTATATCCACCAATAACTAACATTGTTTTAAAATAAGTAGAATCTTCACTATAACCACCTATCATAATAAAATCTTCTTCCTCAAAATATGGTGTATCATATGTATTGGATTCATTTATCACTATATTTGATTTAAACCTCTCCCATGTCATCACTTCTTTTTTGTCAGGATTATCGATATTATTTATAGCAAAAACTAAACCTGTAATAGTATAAAATCCAGGTTTATCATACACATGCTCAAACAAATCTATATCATCATATAATCGTTTAGGTTTATCTGTAAATTGTGGATCCGAACCATCACCCCAATTTAAATTCATAACATAATATTCACCTATTCTTGTGTAAGACATATCAGTTTCCCTGACCTAATTCTGTGTTTATTAGCGACTCGGTGCGCTCCAGCGCATCATCATCACCATCCCCTGGCCGTTTTCCACCACCATCATTTCCACCATCAGCAAATATTGCTCTAACACTAGCAGTTCCATCATCATAGTTACCACCATTATTCCATTTTAATTCAGGATCATCATATATCTCATACCTAAGATAATGTGGTCCGAATCCCACTATTCCTATCTCATTATCATCGTTTGAATCTTCCATACCAGTCCAATTCTCAACACTCCACCTAACGAATTCCTTTCCATCATCAGGAAAAGCTTGTATCATTTGAATTTGGTCTGAATGTGTCATTGTAAATACATAAACTCCATCACCATTTTGAGAAACTCCTGGAACATTTACTTCTCCACCACTTCCACCATAAACCGTAACCTCTACAGGGTTACCATAATCCTCTGACACAGGTATATAATTTGCATGTAGTGTCAAATTAAGTATATCTTCACTTTCCCCATTTGCATCATTTGCCCATTGTATCGTTGTAGTACCCAAATCATATAAATTATCAATAATTATTGCATCTGTATTTGCATGTGGTGGTTGTATTTCCCAACCAGTAAATTCATATCCAGATTCTGATATAGCACTTATACTCACTTGTGATGGATAATCATCATCACTATCTGGTGCACTTAATATCAATTCAGTTCCTTCTGGTGGTGCAATATTATCATCCCTCGTAGAACTTAAAATTACTCTTACAAGACCCAATCCAACATATTGGTCTCCGCTATCAACTCCAACCATTGATTCAACATAACTATCAGAACCAGGATAAAATAGAGTTCCTTGATTTGTATTTGGTGATTCGACTACTGCTCGAATTGCAAACTTATAATTTGTATTGAATTTATATTCATCAAAAGTTGTATCAAAAGTAAATGTATTCACACCACCATTAACTGTACCAATATATTGATAATCTCCATAACCAATGTACTCTGACAAATATTCTGCCACATACAACTTATAACTAACCTGTTGTGCTACATCAATATCCCAATTATATCTTGTACCTACGCCTATGGTTTCATATTCCCATTTAAAAACATCTGATGGCATTACAGTCCATGATAAATCTATCTTACCAGTAAATACCCCATATTCTAAATTAAAATTATGTTGTGTAATAAAATAAAGTTTAGTTGCTGCAGTAACATCAAATGGTGCCTCTAAAGGGTGTCTATTGGCAAATGGATTATGATATCCAACATAATTATTTAAATCACTTTGTATATCACCTCTACCACTCGTTCTTTTGATAATCTTCAAATAAACTTTATTATCTGAAGTTGCTTTATACTCCTCTTCATGTAATTTTTTATCATAATAAAAACATAAAGGATATAGTTTATCACCATCTAAAGTTTCTTTTTTTGTATATGCAAAAGCATCAACTGAAAATGTTTCTAACATTCTATCCCTCACCCCTTCAGGTCTTGTTGAATAGTTAGCCGTTATATCAGGCTCTACTAATTTTTCCTCATCTCCAAAAATTGCTGGATAAGTTGACCACTCTCTTTCAAACGAATCAACCATTTGTAAATCCACATCTTTTATATTAGATTCAAGTTTTTCTGCATCAAAAGTATTTTGTTCCCAAAAATCTCGATTATTTTCAGTATAAGTTCCCAATGGAAATCTATTATCATTTTCATATGATAAATTATCATCATCATGATCAATATAAATTTCCCTTCCTTGCCATGGGTGATTAACTACAGAAAAGGTGCTTATTTGTTCTTCCATAGCTGGTTTTGTTATTTGAAAATTAACATCAATATTTGCATCTATCAAATCTTCTAGTGATGAAGAAATCATACCATAAGATGAAAAATTAATTGGTAGTTCGTCTATCTGTGGTGTGAATGTTGTTGTTATTGTTTGACTCCAATTAACTATATATTCATCACTAATTGGTGGTGCTAACCTATATGATATATTACTATGAACCGATGTATTTTGGACATTATTATATTGTCCCTCACTTGGTATTTCAAAACTAAACCACATATCAAGAGTTGTGCCAGGATCATCCTCTCCCCAATTTTGAACAACTCCTTGAAATATTTCTGTCCCATCTATTCCAGGTACCTCTATACGATATTGTCTGTTAGGCATGTTCTCTCCATTCAAAGATGTACCGTACCAATCATAATAATTTGAACCATCATTTGAATCATAGTATGTGGTGAACCAACCTCTGTATGTTCTTTCAACTCCATCACCAATAGTAACAAGCCACCAAGCATATTGCGGTGGGGAAGTTAAGTTATCTGCATTAACACCACCACCATAATACTGTCCATTGGTTAACCATTGCCACTGCCAAACATTTCCCGACATATCAGTGAAATTTTCATATAAAGTTGGTGTCCCACCACCATATTCCTCTGTTGGAAATTCGGGCATTCCATTTGGATACTCCACAGTAGTTTGAAATTTTCCTGAAGATAATTCTAATATTTCAAAAGGAAAATGATCTGATAAATCTTCTTGAATTGTAAATTTGGAATCATCAGCATATGTTGGTGTTAAATTTTCAATCTCAATCGATGGATTTTCTTCTTCTCCTTGCCAGATTTGAAGATTTTGTGTTTCAAATGGATTACCAGTTACCAAATCAACTTTAACATTATTATTGTTACTATAAAACGCTACAGTCCTATCTGTCAAATCAGAGTTATAAGTTGCTTTAATAGAAGCAATACCACCAAACCAATCTGTAGTAACCTCAGGATTCCCTTCACCCATACCATAATCACCACCAAAATCAATAATTCCATGAATTAAACTATCTGCAGTATGATGAATAAAATAGTGTGCTATATCTGTGCTATGTTGATAATATTCAACACCAGTAATATTATCACTTTGATCATTCTGAAGAACGACACCTGTATTATATTGTGGTATTGTAAACCCAAAAGTTTGTGTACCATTTCCATTATTTTGATTTACAAAAAAATCTGTGAAATCCTCATTCCAATTAGCATTTATATTGGTTGTTGACATATCATCAACTACTATTCTATACTGCGCCTCTCCAATCCGTTTTAAAGTTCCCGTTCCACTAAGTTCAATGCTATCGTGATGTGTAATATCTTCTATATCCGATGAATATATTTGTGTATCAATTATTATTTCATTCGCTTGTTCATTTGGAACAGTTGTTATATTTACAGTCTCTTCTCTTGTAATACCATCATCATCTGTCAAACTTATAACAACATCACTCCACAAGTCTTGTGCATTAACTCTATCAGTTCCACTATATAATAATGATTGATTAGTTGATTCAATAGAATTAACAGTAATCATCTGTGATGGCGTCGCAATTGATCCGACAATTGTAATAGTTTCCGCTGGCTCATAAGGTAAATCAATGGATGTAGATATAGATGAACTACCAACAGTTTGAAAATTGTAAGCTGTAAGGCTATCTAAACTTCTTCCATCTATATTAATATCAGACATTTTATAACCTATTCCATTACCGGATCTTCATAACTCTCCGGCGTTATAGCATCTGAATCTCTGGTTGTTATTTCAGCATCTTGTGGTTCACTATCCTTTGGTTCTTCTCGTTCTAAATCAACATCTCCATCATCTAAATCAAAATCCATAGTTGTCTCATTTGAATCATCTTCTGGTACTGGTGGATCTTCCTCTTCACTTGCTATTTCAACTTTAAATCCCCTCGCTGTTAATAAATCTCTTTTACTTATTATTTCAACTTTAGCTCTATCTTCTTCTGTCCTATCAACTTCAGGATCGTAAGTTGCACATATAAAAAACCACTCATCTAGATTATCAGTAGGTATTCTTGTATAGTTGAAAGCAAATTCATGTAATGCACCTCTCTGCCCCTGCTCCCCATATTCTGAAGAAGGGAAATAAACAGGAAGTGCGCTTTTTCTACCTGAAGCACCCTCACCCCTTACCTGGCCCTGCGAACTATCAATTGGATTATAAAGTTTTTGTCTAGATTTTCTCTGTGTACTAAAATGGCTATCATAAAGTTTTCCATATGTTCCATCATCATTAACTAATGAACCACTAACATATGGTTCTGTATCTGTGTGATCCCAAACCACAAGTCTTACAAACCTCTCATAATCGCTATATGCAAATGGTTCTGGATCCAACCAATCACCATTTGCAAATCTGCCTTGTGTGAAACCATTTATAGGTTCAGATAATTCTTCAAACTCAGTAAGATTATCAGTTTCAAAATCATGAGATGGTTTAGTAATCCAATTCGATGCGTTATATCGATATTTTGGTGTTCCATCGTCATTATAGTCACCAGTTTCCACCCTATATTGATGTGGATAAAGTGGATATCTATCCTTTTTACTTACAGTAAATGTTTCTAATCTAAACCCATATCTACTTTGTACATCTTCTTTGTAGGGATTGCCATAACTAAATAAAGTTCCATTTCCAGTCCTACCAACAAATCTAACCCACATTGTTATTGTAAACCCATCAGTTAAATAAGAATCATTCTTTTGAAAATCCATTTCACCACCATCAGGATTTCTTATAATAATTGCTTGATTTGGTTTCCTTAACTTTAAAAAACCCTCTGATTTATTTTGGTATTCTGGTCTGATATCATCTATCTCATCCACTATATTATCAACATCTTTCAAATAAAGATTTAATGTATTTCGTAATGATTCTAGTGTTTTATTCTCATTAGCAATATTTGCCTGATTATCAAGTCTTGTAATTGGTGCATTTAAATCATCGGTTTCACTTATTCTAGATCCAGAATCAACGGCTAAATTCTGATTTGTAATGGAAGCATCGGCATCAAATGCTGGAATATTTCCTAAAAAATTATCTGATGTAAATTTTGTAAAAAGTTCATCAATTTCATTTTGTCTAGATCTCTGATATGGTAATAATTCAAATATATTAGTATCCAAATTTGATTGCGCTTTTCTTATATCTACTGTTTCCCCAAATTGATTTAAAAAATTTATATTCGGTATATTCGGAACATTTGTCCATTGTCCTTCTTCTTTGATGGCATAAATTTCCGTTATCTCTGGAATGTTTGTGTATATCACTTTATAAACATAAGGCATGCCCATACCACCACTTTTGGTATATTGTAAATTAGAAGATATTTGATTCTTAATTATGTCTAACAATTGACTTTCACTTTCCATAGAAGAAAAAGCTTCAAGGAAATCTGTGTAAATCCTTCTGACTATTCTCTCTATATCTTCACCAGATTGATTCAATACATTCCCATCTTTTTTCGTATAAACTAAAAGTTCATCATCACTTCTACCAACAGTCAATGCACCATCTCTTACTGTTTGTTGAAAACTCAATACATCTTCAGCTGATAATGTCTCATCATTTAATATTGAACCATACATTCCCTCATAAACTTTTTCTCTAATAAACCTCTTTATAGTTTTTTCATCTGGTATTATAGCCGCACCATCACTTCCAGTTGGATAAAAATCAACTTGCCCCCCAACATCTTCTATATCTGGTGAGACATAAAAATCAGGTGATTGTGGTTCTAATAAATCATCATCTTCCATAGGTAGGGTATCATCCACCACATTTGTCATATTTTGTTGGTTATCATCTTCCATACCACTAGCTTCTAAGTCATCCATATTTACTGTATCATCTGTGATGTTATTTGTAAATGTAGGTGTATCAACATCATCACCTTGACCAGTTTCAGAATCTTCTGAAAATGATGGATGTGGCATTGTTGTTGTATTATTACCCCCAATATCTTCTTGTGTTTCCAAATTAGCAATAGTTGTTTTTATTTCACTCCAAGAAGCACACCAATAATTACCTCTAACATCAGCCTTCCATTTTGAACAATAACTTCCAGCTTCTATAAAAAATTCACAATTATCGCATTTATTTTGAGTTGAAGCAAGTTGATATGCATTTGGTAGTGGTGGACTTTGTATAATTTCCCCATCACTATAATATAAACCTTCCACACCATCTATAGTAAATACTCCAGATTGTTTTTCTATTAAACTTATTCCAGTCTCTTTATCTAATGGTGGATCGTTATCTCCTATAATAACCTCTTCAGCTATATTTGAAATTGTAGATGATTCTATTTCACTATCTGTTAATGTATCATACTTAAAAACACTCTTTGCACCATGATTATTTAAACCCATAATATTAGTTGTTAAAATAACTTCTCCAGTATTTGAATCATGGATTCTTATTTCAGCACCAACATCATATGGTGGTGGTGTATTTGGGTAAGTAAAAGAATTATCTACTAATGCTAATTTATTACCAACTGTATCAGCTGTTGCAAAACCCTTATATGCCCCTACAGTATAATCGTATTTTTCTTTTGCTTTTAAATTAAAAATGTTTTCTAAGAAGATATCTATCGTACCATACCCACCCATAGATCCTGTTTTATGATACGACATATTAAGTCCTCAAAATAAATTCAAAGTCATCATCAAATATAATTTCTTGATTATCATCATATGAAACTTTTATCAATATTTTATAAGACCTATTTGGTTCAAAGGTATTCAAATCCTGTTTAAAATAACTTGATACACTGTCACAACTCATTGTAGTATAAGCACTAAAAGGAACAACATCCTCATTAGTTGCCATATCAATAATTGAGTAAGAACCAGAGCCTTCTGGTATGAAACTACCCGTAATAGTTTGTACAGATGTACTAAATGTTTTATCAATATATCTTTTTCTAGCTCCAAACCTAAACTTAACAACTTCACTTTCTTTATATGATTCCCTATGATGTAATTTATATAAATAATTTTCCGTATTGCCAGATAAATCTAATGAAGTTAAACTACCTGTATTTGAACCAGTAGCAGGTAAATGGTCATCCCATTTTATCTCTAACTTAGGTGAATAGATTGTGTTGGTTTGTCTCGAAAAGAATTTCAAATCCTCGAAACTTCCACTATGCGTTTCATATGTTGTATTTGGTTCTATTGTACTACCCGATAATGTTAATAAGAAACCATAATTTTTATTTGTCCCATCCAACCATTTCTTTACAATTGATGTAACATTCATATTAATATCAGGTGACTCTGAACTAAAAGATTGTGATACTTTATCACCAGTAATATAAGTTGTTCCAGCATTTGTCCAATCTATCTCCTTTGCTCCAGATTTATTTTTTCTATACAACCAACTAACACCATTAGTTGTTTTTGGTTCATCTGATTCTTTTCCGACACCTTCATCCCAAGACTCACTAATAGGATAAGCAGCAATTTTGTATTCTTCCGACAAACCACTTGTCCCCTTTGTCTCATAAAGTCTAAGTGAAGCACTATATTGATTTGAAGATATGTTATTTGCAGATAAAAATGTTTGGACTTCGTTAATGTCGAACTGAATTAAAGATCTGGTATGATATTTATATGTTCTATCACTAAAAACTTTTTTTATCTCCAATACTTCATCCTGCCCAACATTTTTATCTTTGTATGTTTCCCCATCAATTAAACTTGAACCACTATTTATTGTAGCATCTTTTGTTGCAAAAAAGTATCTGTGCATGTTATCTCACCTTACCTATGATATCTATATTTGGATTTCGTATTTCAAATACTGCTGGTGTTACTGATGGTCTTAGTATCTTATTAGCTACTGCCTCATTGGTTTCGTCATTATTATCGTCAGCAAATGGATAATAAAATCCATACCCAACGCTTCCATTTGTTACAGCATTACCATCTTTATCCAAATTGTATAATAAACGGTTATCTGCAAATTGATTCACTAATGATAATTTAGATATCCCAATAACACCATCCAACCCAATAATATTATACTCTAAATCGTTTAAATTTATAGTTTGTTTAAACTGCATTTTATTAATATCAAAGAATTTTTTTATCTCATCTATCACTTCCACCTTAACTTGTTTAGGATCAAATCTCCTATCATAGTTAACATCAAACTCAACTCCAAAATTTATATAATGACCAGAAATATTTCCCCCACTTAAACCTATACCAAAATCTATATTATCATTTATCATTTTAAATTTTTCTAAATATCTTTGTAAATTTTTTAATACTGAAAATGGTGTTTGTACTAATTGTTTATTTTTGTTATATGATAAAGTTCTAACTAAAAGAGTTTGTCCACCACTTCCCCTTTCAACATAAGCTTTAGCCACATTACCAAACTTTGCAGGCATATTCATTATTCTTGCCTGATAATCTTCCTTCGTCACACACCTATGTTGTGATGAAAACATTGATTTAGCATTTTCTCGTATTTCATCTTCACTAAATCCATCCGAACCACCAACAGCTGGAATTTCATTTGTTACAGTAACCCCATCAGTAGTATCAACAACCTCAGTTAATTCACCTGATTGTGCATTGGAAAGTGAACCACCACCAACTCTATATGATACAGTTAAAATTGTATTGGCTGGTGTCTCACCCAAATTTACAGTATTATTTTGTACCAAATTATCTAAAGCAGAATTTATATTTGATAATGGTACACCAGCAACATTTATTCCTTGTTGTTGTATTATAGAATCAAATGAACCAGCAGAACCAGATACACTATATTTATATAAACCATTTCCAAATTGTAACTTAGTATTATTAGTATCAACATCTACCTTTCTAACAAATTTTTTGTTAGTTTTTATATATTCCAAAGTATATGGTACAGCAACATCAACTTCCCCATCTGGTATTATTTGGTTTTGATTACTATTTTTACTATAATGTGTTTCTTTTAATAATTTGTTTTGTGCTAAATAATCTACTTCATACCACTTTTGTCCTGAACTATCTATTACATTCAGTATTTCTATCACATTACTTTCACCCAAATCCAATTCCAAAAATTTAGTTGGGCTAGTTATGTTAAAAGTTTTAGTCTTTGTTTCACCAGAAATCGCATTTATGGTATGTGTAATGTTATATTTGGTGGCAATACCATTTGCATCTTGTGCCGATACCTCTACAGTTGGTTGTGGATATGAACCAGTATTTTGGAAATCAACATAATCCAATGTTTCAAATATCAATTCACTATCAGCTGATGATTTTATTTGGAAGCCTGGTTCTAATAAAGTAGTTGTTTTAGTTGGTTTAGAAGTATCATTGGTATCAGCATCAACTTCTTTTGTTATTTTCAATTCAACCATAGCTGGGGAAACATCATTATATTTGTAACCTAAGAATTCAGCTAGATTTAAAATGTTTCTTTTTTCTGTCGCTGTAGATAATAAACTTTCCTTGTATTGATAATCTATATAATAACTTAAAACATCACCAACATAACTTGAAAGTTCAATCATCATCATACCAGGAGAAGTTTCATTAAAATCCCTATAGGTATCTGGAAAATATGTTTTAGTATAATTTATCAAATCCTCTTTTATTGATGAAAAATCTTTTGAGGTGTATTTGATATTCGTTGGTTGAAATTTATTATCGTTTGTGTAAGCCATTATTATTCTCTATAAGGGTGAATCAGGTATTGTACCAACAGTATCAGTAATTGGCGAAATGGTTAAATCTGAATCAGATACAAATTTGTTGAAATTCAAATCAACAGTTTCGAAATCACTACTCGCCGTAGAAAGAGATGCTGGAGATTTATTAATATTAAATCCCAATTTAACATTCAATTGATTAGAACTATCAACCATTTCGATGCTAGTAAGTTCGACAAATGGCATCCACATCTCTAAAGCTTCTACAATAATATTTTCTATTTGAATTTGATGTTCATCATTTAATGGTTCGAATAAAAATTCTTTTATAGATATACCTAAATTTGGTTGAAAAACTCTTTCACCTTTATTGGTATTCAATAACATTTTAATATTATTCTTTATAGATTCTATTGTAGTTTTCGATGATTCAAAATACCCATCTCCACCTGTTTTATTTGAGAATGGTAATTTGATCCCAACGCTTATTCTAGAATCTTTATCTTCAATAAATTGATTTGTTCTTCTATCTAATATTGCCATTATGGTAGTATCTCTTCAGGTTTTACAAATTCAGCTTTAACCTTTGTTACATATGTGTTTAAAGGTTCTAATGGAAGTCCCGTCATACCTTTTCCCTCTCTACTCAAACTAGCAACACCCGGCCCCATAGCTGTCATAACTGGAGCGTTCATTTCAGTAATAACAAATTCTTGCCGAGCGACATATTCTGTAATCGCTTTGGTTAAATCAAATGCCAACTTATCAAGCTTACCACCCTTACCAAGCTCATCCGCAGGATTAACCAACTCACCATCAGCATCGGTATATGTTAAGTTTTCAGCTATAGCATTATATATATCCGTTCTCAATCCCATTATTAAATTCCATTTTTCATTTTAGATTTTTCATCAGCTTTTTTTATTATCTGTGAATAATCTTTATTAAAAGCATCAGCTAAATGATCTGGTAAATTAGTAGTCTCTTTAGCAGATTTAGTATCCATAGGTCTATCCATATCTTTCCATTCACCACTTTGCGCTGTTTCTGCTAAAATATCATTCAATATCTGATTCTTTGTGTTAATAGGACCTTTAGGTATACCACGAACGCGAGTTGAATCTAATTTTTTCTGTAACTTATTATAGACATCCTCTTTAGGCGCCTCTTCATATATCTTAGTTACCTTGTTCTTAACTATAGCTTCTTGTATATTATTTTCAAGTCGTTTCAAAGAAAAATCTAATTCTTCTCTTATTACTTCCCTAATTAATCTCTTAAATATATCAACCTTCATTTCAACTCCTATGTTGTTCTGTTTGTATTTTCTAAATTTGGTTCAATAAAATGATGATGGCTCCAGTAAGAAGGACCTGTTATTCTATCACCTTCTGGAATACCTTCATTGTAATTCTTTTCAAATTGCACATCAAGTTTTTTAATAATTTCATTTATTTTTGGTAAGAGTACAGCACCTCCAGAATCAACTAAAGGTACAGGTACTCCTTGAACTAAAGCATGTGCACTTTGTATGATATCCATAATATCCTTCAGTAAATTATTTAATTCATTACCCAACACCATAGGTTGAGTTCTTTTTTTAGCTTCCTCTCCTAAATAAATATTCTTTGACTGAATAACTGTAAACCCTTTGTTTGTTAAAGTAAAATTCTTTCCAGCACCAATATTTATATTTTTCATTGATGATAATGTAAGATGACCATCACCATATGCATCAAAAACAATTCTTTCAGATGTTATAAATATCTGATGTTTTGGTTCATATTCTATATCATTTCTATTCTCAGGTGGAATTCTTTTTAATGTGGGTCCATAATCATAATCAAATCCCCTCTCATCATTTAAATCATCATTACCCATACCTATTTTCCATTTCTGCATATAATCTTCTGTTGGTGGATTATCATTATCACAAGATAACATAAAGGTATTTAAAATTGTTTCATCATTTCTTTTACTGGGTGTTTCTGTGTCAAAGTGGTCATCAATACCACCAAGTGATGACATAAAAATTGTTGAACCGACATATGTTTGATTTGTATTACTACCATTATTAATACTAATCAATGGTGATACATTTCTGTTTCCTATTCTTATGTGGTTGTTATATCTACCTTCAATTATTAAATCACTAACTCTTGATTCATAATCAACTAATGAACCATCAAACTCAGCTGTTTTTTGATTAGGGTCGTCTAAGTCTTTATTAGTTTTACTTTCTACTTTGGGAATTGATACTCTTGGAACTAATTTATTATAACCATCTGAATCTTTCATATCATCAAGTTCATCATTCATATAAACATGATCAGCTGAATAGTTAGGATTATTATTTGTATTTACAGGACCAATATAAAATGATTTATCATCTACATTACAATATAAAATCAAATCACCATGAGTAATAGCATCTGAGAATCCTCTAAACATAGGTATTCCCAATTTCTTTCGTTTTCTTCTATTGGATTTTGATGATTTGGAATATGGTGAGAATTCTACTACTTGTGATGCATAAGTAAAAGTCTTTTCATAACTTTTATTATAAGAACTTAAATCAAAACTATCATTAAAGACTCTTTCCACATGTCCCAATTTAAATTTTATTCCCGAAGATAAAATGCTATCAGGTATAAATGCTCCAAATCTATTAGACATATTAATTAACCGATTTACTTATTGATGATTGTTTATCTACCCTTTTGTTTAAATCGTTAGCAACTTCTTCTAAACTAGCCATCAACTCTTCCTTCTCTTCCTCACTTAATAGTGAAACATCACTATCATCAATTGGCTGTTTTGACATAATTCTTTGATATATGGTTGCTAACTTAACTAAATTATCATCATTCTTAATACCAGCTTCCATCAATTCTTTTATGATAGGACCAACTACAGCAATATCTTCAATTCCTTGTATATAGCCATGCACCTCTTGAATTAAAAGCTCTATTTGAGTTTTCTTTACTTTGGAATTCTCATATATCTCTTCTGATAAATCAGAGAATTTTTTGTTGCCGAATATTTTAAAATCTTTTTCCATATCATTCTAATAATAAATATAGAATGAAAGAAAACTTATCCTATAGAACCCGTTGTTGACATTAAATCTTCTATATGTCCCTTTTCCAAAACTTCTTTTTGAATTTTAGGATATATTGATCTAAATATATTTGATACTTGAGTTATTTTGGATGTCTTAACATCTGTCATTTCCCTTATCATAATATACAAAGCCTTTTTATTATAATTGTCAATACTATCTTTATTTTTACACAAATATAAAATAGATTCAGCTACATGTCTATCATTTTCTGAGGGGAATAGTTCTTCCAATTTTGTATCAAAATAACTTATGGTTTTATCGAAAATATCATTGGTTGGTGATGGATTTAAATTATTATCAAAATCAGCTTTAGTGGATAATACAGTTAAATCATCATGTGTTTTAAGTTTTTTATAATTAGCATTATTATTGAGAATTAAATAATTTTTTGCTATAATAGAAAAATAACTAAACGCTTTAGATCCTCTTGTCTCATCATACTTATGCATGTTTATGAGTAGATTAGATACAACTTCTTCTTGCAAATCTCTGAATCCGTAATCAAAATAACTAAACTTAAATGTATTGATTATGTTTTCAGCCAACTTCATAAATGCTGGATGAATTGTTTCGGTATATATTTTATGTTTAAATTCTGTATCTTCAGAATGATTATATTCTATAATAGCTTCTTGTACAGGTAATCCGAAATATATTTTACTTTTTTTCTTTCTTTTTACTGGTGCTTTTTTCATCAACAACCTCATCTAATGGTTCAAAAAGTTCTTCTAAATTAGAACTTAATAATTTTATTTCCTCAAAAAAGAAACCGACTTCATCATCGGCTTCAAAATGACCTTTATCATCTATTAGTTTTAGTTGTTGTTTTATGTATTCTATTCTATTATTAATGTTTAGTATTATCGATTCATATTGATTAATTCTTTTTATGGTATAATAACTTAACAACCCAAAAAAGGATGTAAGTATACCAAGTAAAATAAAAAGTGTTGTTTCTAACAATTAAGACTCACCAACTATTGTATCTAAAAAATCAATATCGAATTCTTCTTCAAAATCTTTTGAGTTTTCTTCTTTCATATGTAAACTATTTAGTGTAGTCAAGACTTGAAGATGTTTTTTTTCTATTTCATCAATCTTAGGGTGTTCCCCCACTATCTCAATTAACAATGTATCAAGCTCTTGATTTATATCTTTCAATTCATTTTTAACTGTAACTAATGCTTCAGAAATTCTTTTATTTTCCTTTTCATTTTTTTCAATGCGTGTGATTACAGCATCTAATAAGATTTTGATGTCTTTATTTGAAGGATCCATTCTCATATATAAATATCCTAATTCAGTGATTTTTTACATAAATTTTTATCCCTCTTAGCTATATCTTCTGCTTGTACTTCATATGGATGTGTGTTATATTCATACCCCATATTGTAATATCTTTCCATCCATGTCGGTGATTGCAAATAATGTTGATATTCGTGAATTATAGTTTCAATCAATTCATCATAAGTATTAATATGTTTTGGATATATAATTAAAGAATTATCATCTGCGATATATTCCCCCATCATACCCAAATCATCTTCACTAAAATCCAACCATGGTACATCATCATGGTGTTTAGAAAAACCATATGTATCTAAACACCAATCTAATGCCCGTTCAGCATCATCTAAACCTGTTTCCCAACAAATCAATATATGTCCATCCCCGCGTCGCTAAGAGTTTCAATTTCTTCTCTACCATCACAATCTGAATAATCATCTACCCCAACATCTTCAAGTTCATCTTGATTATAATATTCTAAATTAACCCTTTTATTTTTTGGGTAATTGGGATCATCTTTCATAGTTTTGTTATCAAGTGATTTCATTCGTTTCTCATCTTCTTCATCCAACATAAATTGTGATAAGTCTATCTTTTTATTTTTCATATTTATCCTTAGATTTTAGTTAAAATTTTTTTGGGTTTGAAAAGAAAGGAAGAAAGAATTCAAACCCGAAGTTCTTTGGAGAACGATAACCATTAGTGTACTTCCAACACATTGTAATATAACAATTATTTTACTTACTTACAAGTATTTTATCAACTCTTTTTTTAAATCTTTTGTACATTTTATTTAAAGCCTTTCGCTGATTCAATGTCAATTGGCTACCCCTTCGCAACCAACTATCCATACTTTTTAAAAACTCATCAGCACTAAGCTCATAGGATGCTGTATATTTACATTGATATAAAAGAGATTGAATCTTAGTAATCTTTTCACGACTTTTTTCAATTTTCTCTTTATAGTTAGGATCATTTTTCAAAAAGAAATATTTGGCATATCTTTTAACAGCTTTACTTACAGCCGCATTTTGTTTTTCTGTCAATACCCTACCTTTATGTAGGTGTTTATGCATATCTTTTATAAAGTCTTTAAAACCATTATCATTTTTCCAATAAGCATCATCACTTATCATATGTGCTAATTGGTCTTTTCTTTTACTAGCTGAAACCATTATTTAATAAGGACCATCAATTGTTGATTCTAAATTACCCCACATAAGAAGAGAACCTACTAACTTATCATCATTATCTGTCCACTCATCATTAGTTTTATCTTCCCAATAAATCTCACCTGTATCGTGATTGTATATTTGATGAACATGCATTTCATCATCTTTATAATACCACACAACAGCTAACATTTTTATTTCATCAATCTCTTTTTGTGGTATTCTTGTACCATCATTATTTGTTAAACAATTAGTTTCATCCAATAATGCAAGTAATGTAATATTCCTCAATGGTGTATTATCTACTTCATCGACACCAATTAAATAACTGGTGGGATAGATTGTTTCATCATAATTCCAATAATGATTTTCTGTGTATTTCATAATATTTTCCCTTTATTAACACCTAAAGCTAATAATAAAATGCAATACAAGTCAAGACTTTTTTT